>Ga0213866_10000705_pt1 | contig 26036 bp, 25 predicted proteins | sample PICome_11_FD_160079 | JGI IMG/M metagenome (GOLD analysis project Ga0213866, IMG submission 160079) | Coastal seawater microbial communities near Pivers Island, North Carolina, United States - PICO284 | ecosystem: Environmental > Aquatic > Marine > Coastal | place: USA: North Carolina...
TCTCGCTTCGGGCTCCATGCCCGCCCTTGCCGGAGAGGTGGCCGAGCGGCTGAAGGCAACGGTTTGCTAAATCGTCGTACGCGTAATACGTGTACCGCGGGTTCGAATCCCGCCCTCTCCGCTTACCGAGAACATGCTCTCACACAGGACTGAGACGTTCTCACCAAGACTTCGAAAACCCCGCATGATGCGGGGTTTTTCTTCATTTTGATGCGTCTCTGCTTTGAAGGGTTTTGGCCAGAGCTGGCCAAATTTATGGCGAATGGGCCAAGCGTCTCTTTCGCACAATACCCAGGGGCACATTGAGCCCATGTGATGAAGGCGACAAACCATCATTAACCCGCGGTGCGCCTCAAAGGCTAGGGGGCCGATCCGTTTAAACCCTAGTCACTATTTTTCCAGGAACTGATTGATCTTCATGATGCGCTGGCCGATGCCTCGCCGCAGTGTCGTAGACAGCTTTTCGTCGTCTTCAAGTAGAGCGAGCAAGCGTTGCATCGCATCAGGATCGATTCCCACAGAGGACAGCAGTATCATCCCGATACGGTCGGCGGCGATTTCTGAATCCAAGTCGCAATCCGCCACATCGCTAATCAACGCATTGCCCCGGCTCTCATCGGGCATCCTCAGATGCTCGTCTGCCAACAGGTGGCCGAGTTCGTGGGCGACCCCAGCGGCCAATAGCTGCTCATCCTCCGTCCTGGCCAATCGCTTTGAAACGATGATCCAGCCATCGGACCATGCATAAGCCCGAAGCGCTGAGCAGTTAAGGATGCAGACCTTGATATGGCATGCGTGGCCGGGGCCGAGCAGTTGTTCGACGATCGCCTCGACGCGTTGCTGTGATGCCGGATCATCGACGATGCCGCCCCGCCGCTCAATAAACTGTTGGCACGCGCGGACCATCGATCGATCATACAACCCATCGCTCTGGGTCGTCATCTTACTCTTCGCCGTCGAGCACCCCACAAGCATGGTGATCAGCAGCAGCGCGATGACCTGTGCGACTCGAATCATGTCCCGATAGCTGCAAGCAACATACCAGTTCGATTTTTGGGCCTCGACCAGCTCTAAAATGCCTTTTATTTGCGCAAAAACAGGATAAGAAGAAGAATTGCATAAGAATTATGCAAAGCAGGAATAGATCCGGACTGTCACTGATTTACCCGTACGAAGCCGCTTCAACACACGCGGGCGTAACCCGCAGAACCAAAACACTAAACCAAAAGGATCGAACTATGAAAACTTACGCAGCCCTATTGACCGTAATCGTGACTGTTTCTGCTGCAACTACAGCATCAGCAGGGCAAATCAACCGCGGCTCCTCGCTCACCTTCCGTCACGCCTTTAGCCAGGAAACCACCGGCTACGCCCTGACCGGCGAACAGACCGCATCTGTCGATCGCATTAATTACCGTGAACGCACCGCGTACCGCCGCGGCGGCCGGAACGTCTCCAGATAAAGGATTACAGATAACACCAGCTTCCGTATGACTCATGCGTAAATGAGTAACAGAGCCCCCGGCTAGACAAAGCCTGGGGCTCTGTTTGCGCGTTAGAAGAGGAAATAACGTTGAGCCAGCGGAAGCGACTCGGCAGGTTCGCAGGTCAACTCAACACCGTCCGCAGTGACACGGTAGGTCTCGGGGTCGACGTCGATGACGGGCATCGCATCGTTGAGTTTCATGTCGGCCTTACCGATGCCGCGACACTGTTTCACCGGCTCGGTACGTTTGGATAGACCATAGCTAGCACCGACCCCAGCATCTTGCGCGGTCTGGCTTACAAACGTGACGGCGTTGTGGCCGACGGCTTTGCCTAACGCGCCGAACATGGGCCGCATGTGGACGAGTTGGGGTGTCGGGATGGAGGCGTTGGGGTCGCCCATCTGTGCCCAGGCGATGTGCCCACCCTTGATGACGATCTCGGGCTTGGCGCCGAAGAACGCGGGCTTCCAGATAACAAGGTCCGCGAGTTTGCCGACCTCGACACTGCCGATAAGGTGCGACATGCCGTGCGCGATAGCGGGGTTGATGGTGTACTTGGCGACGTATCGCTTGATACGGTTGTTGTCGTCGCCCGAGTCGCCAGTCAATTCACCACGCTGGTCCTTCATCTTGCTGGCGGTTTGCCATGTGCGGGTGATGACCTCCCCGACACGGCCCATCGCCTGGCTGTCGCTGCCCATGACGCTGAACGCGCCAATGTCGTGGAGGATGTCTTCTGCCGCGATCGTCTCGCCACGGATGCGCGACTCTGCAAAAGCGACATCCTCGGGGAGGTTCTTGTCCAGGTGGTGGCAGACCATGAGCATGTCCAGGTGCTCGTCGATCGTGTTGACGGTATAGGGCCGGGTCGGGTTGGTCGAACTGGGCAGCACGTTCGCTTCTCCACAGACCTTGATGATGTCCGGTGCGTGACCGCCGCCGGCGCCCTCGGTGTGGTAGGTGTGGATGGTTCGGCCCTTAAACGCGGCGATAGACGCCTCGACAAAGCCCGACTCATTAAGCGTGTCGGTGTGGATGCAGACCTGGACATCCATGTCGTCCGCGACACCCAGACAGCAATCAATCGCGGCTGGCGTGGTGCCCCAGTCTTCATGCAGCTTCATGCCGATCGCGCCAGCAGTGATCTGTTCGGCAAGTCCACGGGGTTGAGCAGTGTTTCCCTTGCCCAGGAAGCCGAAGTTCAACGGCAGGCTGTCGACGGCCTGCAGCATCATCGCGGTGTTGGCGGCGCCGGGTGTGCAGGTCGTTGCGCAGGTGCCGGTCGCTGGGCCCGTGCCTCCGCCGACAAGCGTGGTCAGGCCCGAGGCGATGGCTTCGTCCGCCAACTGCGGGCAGATGTAGTGGACGTGTGTGTCCAAGCCGCCCGCGGTGATGATGTGCCCCTCACCTGCGATGGCTTCGGTGGTGACGCCGACGATCATCCCCTCGGTCACGCCGGGCATGACATCGGGGTTCCCCGCCTTGCCGATGCCGACGATCATGCCGGCCTTGATGCCGATGTCCGCCTTGTAGATGCCGGTGTAGTCGACGATCAGGGCATTGGTGATCACGTAGTCCAGCGCGTCGTCGGGGTTGCCACCGGTGTGCTGGCCCATGCCTTCACGGAGGACTTTGCCGCCCCCGAACTTGCACTCATCGCCGTAGGAGGTGAGGTCCTTCTCGACGCGTAGGGTCAGCGAGGTGTCGCCGAGGCGCATCGTGTCGCCGGTGGTCGGGCCGAACATCTGAGCGTAGGCATCGCGGGGCATTTGATGGGGCACGGGCGGGCTCCATGATGATTAGATAGCGGGATCGGTCGGCGGGTCGGGCCTGAATCAGGTCGGGCGGCCCTGTCAATCAACTTTACTTGACACATTCTTCGGCTTGATGTGCTTTCGTCGCACGACGACGCACCGCATAAGCCAGCGTAATTACCGCAGCGGCGCCGGCTAAGGCCCAGAGCATCATGTGCGCTTCGCCGCCGGGCGTAGCACTGTGGTCATGGCCTGGGTGTGCGAAGGCGGCCGTCGTCATAACAGCCATGATGCCGGTTGCTGCGATCGTTTTAATGCTGTTCATAAGGATTCCTTTCGTTTGGCATGGTTGCCGTGGTGGGGTGTGTAAGATTGAACGAAATCGTTAGTTAGGTTCTTCGTTGGCAAAGCCAAGTTCTTCGACACGCTTCATGGCCTTGGTTAGACCCGCGTCACTCACCGCGCCGTCGGCCAGGGTATTGCCGCCGCGGATGACCTGATTGCCCGCGATGGTGACCAATTGCACAGGTTTGGTCTCGCCGGGCTCAAAGCGCACGGCGGTGCCGGCGGGGATGTCCAGCCGCTTGCCGTAGCTCGCTGCGCGGTCGAAACGCAAGGCCTTATTTGTCTCAATGAAGTGGTAGTGACTGCCGATCTGAACGGGACGGTCACCGGTGTTGGTGACCTCAATCGTGACGGTTTCGCGGCTGGCGTTGAGCTCGACCGAGCCCGGCTCAGCGGTAACGGCACCGGGCGTTACCGCTTCGTCACTATCGCCAAATACAGACAAGTCCGGCACGGGCAGGAAGCTACCATAGAGCGCCAGTTCGAGGTTGCCGTCTATTGCAGCGATCGGGTGGTGGACGGTGACGAGCTTGGTCCCATCGGGAAAGGTGCCTTCGATCTGAACTTCGTGAAGCATCTCCGCGATGCCGGGCATGACCTGCCGGCGTCCGAGCATCTGTCGGCCGAGGTCCATACACGCGGCGACGCGTTTGCCATCGCGGATCAGTTCCAGGACCTGCGTCACGATCAGCGCGATCGCCTCGGGGTGGTTGAGTCTGCAGCCGCGGGCCAGGCGTTTTTGCGCGACAAAGCCGGCGTTGTGGAGGCGGAGCTTTTCGATCTCTCGTGGTGTCAGGTGCATAGTTGATCTCTTCTATGTGTTACCACTTGCGGTGCCAAAGGCCCCCGCCAATCGTCGGGCCAATGAAGGCGAGTCGGCGTTCCAATTCCGCGCGGACCGGCTCGGCCCCCATACCCGCCAGCCGAAGCACCCCGCCCCAAGGCATCGGACTGAAACTGATCGGGAGCATGCTTTGTTTAGGCAGGACTTGCTCACGCACCGCCTCGGCGATCTGCTTGCAAGCCCCGTTAAACGCGGGACCCACCAGCATCACCATCGCGAAGCAATTATATCGGTTGGTCATGAAGGGCCCATCGATGCTGGCGACCTCGCGGTCCATCCGAAGTCGATCGCAAGCGACCGTCTCGCTATCGACCTGCACGATGTTCTCCGAGGCATAAGTATCAAACGCCCACCGCTCGCCATGCGCCAGCCGGCCGGCGGTAAACCAGTCCAGTAGCAGCAGCGACGCGTCGGAAGCAAGGTCAAATTGCTGGCGTTGCTCGTAGCGTGCGTCGGCGAAACAGGTGATCGGGTCGGGCGCGACGATCAGTGTGCCGTTGGACCCGACCTTCGCGTCAACAAGTTGCTGAGCGCTCTTACCATCCTGCTGGTGGTAGACCTTGGTCGACGCCTGGGTCGTTAAGACCGCCGTGGCATCGGAGCCAACATCAACCCGCAGGTCCAACCGATCGCCAGCTACAAGCCCGCCGCCATAGGAACTCATGTAGACCCACGCAGCCGTGCCCAAGCGCCTGGGCGTCAGCAGTTTCATCGGCGCGGGGCTGTGGCAGCGCGTCACCACGGTGCGACCCACGACTTGCTCAAATGCTACGGCCGCCTGCATCGATGGCGTGCTGGGCTGTGCGAGGTCACGGGCTGGCGTTAATAAGGCATTCATGGGTTTACGCAGTTGTCGGAACTTGCCAGTTGCTTGGCCAAGTTAAACGCTTAAGTGCTCCGCGATCAAGTCAGAAGACAGGCTGTCCGCAGGTGTCTCCGCGACTACTTTACCGCGGTCCAAGATGTAGACATGGTCGCCAAACTCACGGACGAAATCTGCATACTGCTCAACGAGCACGACCGTCATCTCCATCTCATCAATCAGGTTTCGCAGCACCTCGCCGATCTGCTGGATCACATTGGGCTGGATCCCCTCGGTAGGCTCATCCAGCAGGAGCACACGCGGGTCGCCCGCCATAGCCCGGCCAATCGCCAACTGCTGCTGCTGCCCGCCGGACAGGTCCCCGCCTCGCCGGTTGCGGAACTCCTTAAGGATCGGGAACGTATCGTAGATCTCGACGGGGACTTTCTTCTTCCCGTCCCGCCTGGCACGCAGCCCTATCTTCAGGTTTTCCTCGACAGAAAGCTTCGGGAAGATCATGCGGCCCTGCGGTACGAGGCCGATGCCGGATTGTGCGCGTTTGTTCGCGCTCATCCCGATGATGGATACGTCTGCGAGTTTAATTGAGCCGGACGAGGATTTGAGTAGACCGATGATGTTGCGGATCAAAGTGGTTTTTCCCACGCCGTTGCGCCCCATGACACAAGTCATCTTGCCTTTGGGCATCGACATCGACACGCCGTTGAGGGCATGGACGCCGCCGTATGAAAACTCGAGATTGCTGATTTCAAGCATTGCGTTGTTCCTACCTGCCCAGATACGCCTCAATGACCGCCTCGTCCTGCTGCACAACATCCAATGGGCCTTCCGCCAGGATCTTGCCCTCGTTGAGCACCGTGACGCGCGAGCCGAGCTGACGGACAAACTCCATGTCATGCTCGATGCAGATGATCGTGTGCTCGTCTTTCAACTCGAGCAACAATTCCGCGGTCAGTTCGGTCTCTGCATCGGTCAGCCCAGCGGCCGGTTCATCGACCAACAAGAGCTTTGGCGACGCGAGGATCAGCGCACTGATCGCTAGCCATTGTCGTTGACCGTGGCTGAGGTTCTTGGCGACGGTATTGAGATCGTCGATCAAACGAACACGCGTGAGGATCTCGTGGATGCGGTCGCGGGTCTGGGCGTTGGGTTTGCCCCCGGCCTTTCTGAACGTCTCGACCAACCGATACATGTACATCGCGCCCACCCCAGTGAAACGCGGGTCAATCCTGTTTTCACGGATGTACTGACGCGTGCCAAATCCTTTAGGCAAGACCGGCAGCGCCAGGAGCATGTTCTCCCAAACGGTCAGCGAGTCGAATACGTTGGGAATCTGGAACTTTCGGCCGATGCCACGCTGGGCGATCTGCGCCTCGTCTTCGCCGCTGATGACCTCGCCATCGAAGTAGACCTTGCCGGTGGTGGGCTTGGTCATGCCGGAGATGACATCGCACATCGTCGTCTTGCCCGCACCGTTTGGGCCGACGACCACGCGGAGTTCATTGTGGCCGATGCCCAGGTCCTGGATGTCCAGCGCGGTGAAGCCGTCAAACACCGCGGTGATGTCCCGAAGGAACAGCAGGTAGCGGTTGGTCCACAGTTGGCTGTTGCGCGGGCCTTCGACCGCGTAGTTGTATTGGTGTTGATCTTGCATCAGGGCGGCGTTAGCAGTCATGCTTCACCTCCCTGTGCGGGTTGCACCGCTGCTTCCACAGGTCTCGGCGGATCAGTTGGGTCCGGCTTCGAATCATCTGGTCCAAAAAACCTGCTGCGGATGACTTGTGGCAGGCTCATCAAACCACCGGGCAACAGCAACGGCACGAGCACAAACATCGCTCCGAGCACCAGCAGCCAGGCCTCAGGAATTTCAGAAGTAAGTGTGTCGTACAGGATACAGACGCCAAAAGTACCAATCACCGAGCCCCAAAGCGTCGCTCGCCCGCCGACCGCGACCCAGATCACGACCATGATCGACCAAAACGGCTCGATGAACTTGGGCGTGATGATGCCTTTCTGCGGCACGAACAACATCCCGCCGATCGCCGCGAGCACACCCGCGATCACAAATGTCATTGCTTTGAACTGCCAGGTTTGGTATCCAGAGAATCGCAGGCGTGTCTCATCGTCGCGGATCGCGACAAGGATACGTCCGAAGCGTGACCGTACATACAAGTGAGCAAACGCCAGACAGCCCAGCAGCACCACGATGCTGACGATGTAAAGCCAGAACCGCGTCTGACTAAACGCCACGGGCAGATAATCCCCCACGAAGGCGAACCAGGAACTGTAGTCGCCGCGCTCGGGGAACGGCTTGTCCGCGATCTGAAAACCCAGGATCTGCGGCATCTTGGTCAGGCCATTGGTTCCGCCCATCTTTAGGTCGTTCTTGATGAAGATGTTCCAGAATGCGACCAGCACCGCCTGCGTGAAGATCGAGAAATACACGCCACGCACCCGGCTGCGGAACGTCGTCGCCCCGATGAAGAACGCGATCACGCCAGCGATCAGCATGCCAAGCAAGAGTGTGATCGGGAAACTCTTGAAAAACGCCAGGTACCACGGTGGCTGCTTATCCGTCACATCCGACATCACATACGCCAGGCTCTCCGGGATGCCGAACGAGTCCACCGGCCCATGATTGATCATGTAAAAACCCATCGCGTAGCCGCCCAGCGCGAAGAACAGGAACTGGCAAAGGCTCAGCACGCCCATATACCCCCAGACCAGGTCCAACCCGATGGCGACCAACGCAAACGCGGCGTACTGCCCGAACTTGTTGAGCATGATGGGCGACATCAGGCCGGTGAGGTACAGCCCAGGGATCACCACGAGCCCGAGCACGATCAGCGCAATGCCCAGGTACGTGTCGCGTGTCGCCGAGCGCTTGGCGATCCAAGGCATCTCGCCACGGTTGGGCTGGTCGGCTAATCGCCCCTTGTCCGGGAACAGGCCCGCGGGCTTGCGCTGCATGAAGATCGACACTATCAACAGCACCGCGACCGTCGCCCAGCCCGGGTCAAACATGCGGAACGGCTCGGTAAACAGCTCAATCGGCTCGATCAGCTTCTCCAGCGACCCCAGGCCCAGGCCCGAGATTACCACGCCGATGAGTTTGCCCACGCCGCCTACGACGACCGTCAAAAACGCCTTGACGATGTGGGCCTGGCCCATCTGTGGGGTGACGTTCTCAGTCAGATAAATCCCATACCCCGCAATGCCCGCGAGCCCCGCGCCCAAGGCAAAGGTGAACATATCCACCCGGCGGGTATTGACGCCCATCGCCTGGGCCATCTCCCGGTTCTGAACCGTCGCGCGGACCATCAAGCCGATCGGCGTGTACCGGAACAGGATGAAGATGCTCACCACCGCCAGCACGCATAGCCCGATCAGGAACAGTCGGTTATAAGGCAGCACGACATTGAGGTAGGCCTCCCAACCGCCGGTCGCCCACTCGGTGCCAGTCTTGCTGAGGTTGTCGCCGGTGATTAGCCGGACGCCCTGGATCAGGATAAAGCTGATGCCGATGGTGGCAAGTAGAGAATCCAGCGGTCGCTTGTACAGGTGCCTGACAACCGTGACTTCGGTGACAAGCCCAATCAGAGCAGAGGTCGCAAACGCGATTGGGAAAGCCAGGAAGAAGAACCAACTCGGCGAAATATGGCTGAGCGATTCCAGACCGGAGAGGTAGCTGATCGTGCCCCAAGTGACGATCGCACCGATCATGAGCATCTCGCCATGGGCCATGTTGATCACGCCCATCAGGCCGAACGTGATCGCCAGGCCTAGCGCGATGAGGATCAGGATCGAGCCGAGAGAGATGCCACGGAAAACGTGGAGGATCCAGTTCGTCCGTGTGATGTGTGCTTCGATCTGAGACTGAGCCTTGTCATAGACCAGCTGCTGATTGTCTGTATTGCCTTCCTGTACGGCCAAGGCGGCGATCATGTCCAGCGCCCGGATGCTCTTCATCTCGCCAAGTGTTTGAACCGCGGCGAGCTGTTCTTCCTCGGTCGCTTCAGTGACAAGGCCGCTGGCGAGGATCAGATTCAGGCTCTCCTTCGCGGTCCGCCGAACGCCCGAGTCCGGATCGTTCTCCGACAGATTGCGGATCTCTTCCAGCGCGTTGAGATCGCGCTTATCGCCGACACGCTTGGCCGCAAGCAGACGGGTCTGGGCACTAGCGCTGCCCAGGCGAATAACCGAAGCAACTTTGACCAGATCCCTGCGAATCTTCCGCTGTTCTTTAAACGCCTTGGTGTCGCTTTTCGCGACCGTGGATAGCACCTCACCCTCGACGGGTTTGTCTTCATCGGGGTGCGGCGTCAGCAGGTCGTAGACATCGCCTACTTTGTCGCCTTGTTCGTTCTCGACAAACTCGGGGATGAAGACAAGCTCGTCGTCAAGTAGATAGACGGAGCGTGCGACGAGGTGCTCGACCACGAATGCGACACGATCGTCAGACTTGCCCAGCTCAAGCAGGTCGGCGACCGCCTGCTCCGCCGTGTTTCGGTCGCCCAGTGCCCTGGTCAGCTCGCGGATCTGCTGGGCACTATCCTGGACCGGCGATTCTGTTTCGGCAGCACTGCTGTCCCCCGGCTCGTCCTGAGCGTGGCCATACCCTGCGGACATGAGCAAGCACATGACGCCCAGCATGATGGGCAGGAGGTATCGTATGTTTAAATGCAAGCTGGCCACCCCAGGCATTGATAGGTTTGCAACGCTCTATATCTAAATGCCAGCCCCCCGAGTGAACGAGGGGCCGGCCCCTTCCAAAGGTCTTGATGTCGCAGGGCGTTAACCCTGCTTTTTCGTGTGTCTAGGTCGGCCGATCACTTCTTCGGGCCGCCGGTGGGCTTGATCGCCTTGAGCTCTTCCGGCGAGTGCAGGAGCGAGCTGTAGGAGTCCGGCTCAACCAGACCTTCGCTATCCCAAATGATGTCGAACTGACCCTCATCGTTGATCTCGCCGATGTAGACCGGCTTGTAGGTGTGCTGGTTGGTTTTGTGCATCATCTTCTTGCCACCAGGTGCGTCGAACTCCATGCCGTAGACCGCTTCGCGGACCTTGTCGACATCGAAAGAGCCGGCCTTTTCAGCCGCGGCCTTCCAGACATAGACGCCGTAGTAGGCGGCCTCGATCGGGTCGCCGGTGACACGATCCTTCCCGCCGGGCAGGCCCTTCTTGGCGCAGAAGTCCTTGAAGGACTTCACGAAAGCCTTGTTTTTTGGGGTATCGATACTCTGGAAGTAGTTCCATGCGGCGAGGTGGCCGACGAGCTTATCGACTTCCATCGCACGCAATTCGTCTTCACCCACAGAGAAGGCGATGATCGGGCAGTCGTCCGCGGTCAGGCCCTGGTTGGCGAACTCGGTGTAGAACGGGACGTTGGAGTCGCCATTGATCGTCGAGAGGACGCAGGCATCGCCGGAGGCGGAGAACGTCTTAATCTCGCCCACGATGGTCTGGTAGTCCTTGTGGCTAAATGGCGTGTACTTCTCGATGATGTTGGCTTCAGGGACGCCATTCTTCAGGAGGAACGCCTTGAGCACACGGTTCGCGGTGCGTGGAAAGACGTAGTCGGTTCCAAGGAGATAGAACTTTTTGCAGTCGAGTTCTTCAAGGGCGTACTTCGCTGCAGGGACGAGTTGCTGATTGGGGGAGGCCGCGGTGTAGAACACGTTGAGCGACTGCTCTTCACCCTCGTACTGGACAGGGTAGAACAGCAGGGAGTTGTACTCTTCAATGACGGGGAGGACCGACTTACGGCTGACCGAGGTCCAGCAGCCAAAGATCGAAGCGACCTTGTCTTCGGTGATAAGTTGCTTTGCCTTTTCAGCGAACAGGTCCCAGTCCGAGGCGGGGTCGACGACGACCGGATCGATCATGTAGGACTTTCCGCCAACCTTGACGCCGCCAGCGGCGTTGATTTCTTCCGAAGCCATCAGGATCACATCGCGGAGCGAAGTTTCAGAGATCGCCATGGTCCCCGAGAGCGAGTGCAACACGCCGATCTTGACTTTCTCTTCGGCATTAGCTTGCCCGGTGGAGCCCAAAGCGATGGCAAGTGCGGCAGCGGTCGTTGCTGCCCATGTTTTAAGTTTCTTACTAAGAAGTTTCATTTCCAGCCTTTTTTGGTTTGAGTGATATTGCTCCCCCGCCAGCACGGACTGAAGGGGATGAAGCGGTAAAGGGTGGCCGCCCGCGAAGGCGGCCACCGTAGGTAAGTGCACAGGTATATGTTTAGAACGCTAGGCTGATGCCGACGTTGCCAACCAGGAAATTATCGTCAGGGTTACCCGCCGCGCCGGTTGGGTTGTAGACATCATCTTCGGTCATGTAGTAGGTCAGACCGACGTTGAGCGACCAACTGCCGTACTCAGCCGGGATGATATCCAGCGGCATGCTCAGACCCAAGCCGATGGAGGTGTATGCGTAACCATCGTCTCCGGTAGCCACGAAGTAGTTGTCGGTCAGCGAGACACCAACGTTAATCGGGACCGAGGCTTCCAGACCTAACTCTTCAGAGATTGTGAAGCTGGGCTCGGCACCAAAAACGAGGATGGTGCCGTCTTCCTGACCGCCACCCAGGCCATCGGTCGCCGCAACACGGTTGTGGATGGTCAGCGACGGGTTGAACGCGAAGTCATCGATGAAGACACCGGTGTCGTCGTAGCCGATGCCGAAGTCGAGGATGTGCTCGGTGCCGCCGCCGTAGTGCCATTCCTGGTACACAGCGGAGAAACCCCATTCCTCGAAGCCGTAGCTGATGCCCAGGTAGACGTCGATCTCCTGGATGTCGCCGCCGATGCTGTTCGCGGCATTGTTGTTCACGTCACCCCAGATACCGGCGAAGATGCCGATGCTGTCGGTGAGATCCATGGCGACTTCAGCGTAGGGGTTGAGGGTCGCGTTCTCACCGAAGTCGTTGCCAGCAGCCCAGACGTCAAAGCCGTAGGAGATGAAGTGCGTATAGAAATCAACGCCAACGGTACCGCTGACACTGCTGGGCACGGCTTCTTCTTGTGCCATCACGGTGTTAGCCGAGGTGAATGCCAGACCACAAGCAAGACCCGCAGCTGCGAGGCGACGAGTCAGACCAAAACGATTCTTACCAAACGATCCCATTAGTTGCTCCAATGAGTAGGAGAGTGAATGCCACAGCATTGAGCACGCAATCGAGCGTGTCGGGTCAGTGTGGCGATGAAGTCGAGCCTGGAGATAAACTCCTGCCAGGCCAACACGATTTATTCTCAACATCCAATGCAAGGCTTGTGCCAAGCCGCAAAATCCTCAAAACCAGCACCATTTCACAGATACCCTGCTCGATATGAGCGCGTTGCTAATTTGGTGCCTAATATCCGAACAGCCCTCAAGCACGCTTGGAGGTAAAGAAACGGATACTGCACAATCGAAGTACACTCGTGGTATGGCAACTCTGTCTGATTGGCTTTGCTGGCAACTCGCAGACTCGGCGTTTCCCAGCGGGGGCTTTGCGCACTCCAATGGGATCGAAGCCCTGTGGAAGCAAGGCGAGTTAGCGGACACCGAACAACTAAGTTTGTTTCTGTCCCAAGCCTTACTGCAACTGCGCCACGCCGACCTGCCGGTGATCGCGTCGGTGATGCGTGAGCCGGAGCAAATGGCGTTGGCCGACCATCAGGTCCAAGCGATGAATCTGAATGCCGTGGCCAGCAACGCAAGTCGGCTGCAAGGCCGGGCGCTGCTTGCCTCGGCCGAGCAAGCCTTTGACTCGCCCCGTCTCAAAGCACTTTCCGACACGCTTAGACAAAGCGGTTCACCCCGGCATCTGCCGGTTGCGTTCGCGGTGGTTGCGCACTGCCTCGGTCTTGTGGCGGAGCGGGCCCTATCCCTTTACCTGTTTATGGCCTTGCGTTCGATGCTCTCGGCCTCGGTGAGGCTGGGCATCATCGGCCCGCTGGAATCGCAGGCTGTCATCTATCGCTTTGGGAGCGAGTGCGAATGGCTCGCATCTGAGGCGCTCGAGTGTAAGCTCGATGATGCGCATCAGCCGTCCCCACTCATGGACCTGCTCCATGTCAACCACCAGCGACTATACTCACGTCTCTTCCAAAGTTGACGGCGGCGAGCCTGCAGCACGCCTTAAACATACTCGGAGTACACACCATGCACATGAGTGCCGACCACGACATGGATCACCCTGGCCACTTTCACGAGAGGCAGCCTATCCTCGCGGGCAGAGACTTCGACCGACGGTCCTACACCGTCGGCATAGGCGGACCTGTCGGCTCTGGTAAAACCGCGTTGGTGCTCAAGCTCTGCCGATTGCTCCGGGATCAGTACAACCTTGCGGTGGTGACCAACGACATTTTTACACAGGAAGACACCGAGTTTCTTGTGCGTAACGAGGCACTCGAAGCCGAACGCATCATGGCGGTCGAGACCGGGGGGTGCCCGCACGCCGCGATCCGTGAGGACGTCACACCGAACCTCGTCGCGCTTGAAGAGCTGACCGAGAAGTTCAAGCCACAGCTGCTGCTTTGCGAGTCCGGCGGGGACAATCTCGCGGCGCACTTCAGTAGGGAGCTGGCCGACTGTACGATCTACGTGATCGATGTCGCGGGAGGTGACAAGGTGCCGCGCAAGGGTGGGCCGGGCATCACACAGTCGGACCTATTGGTCATCAATAAGACGGACCTGGCCGAGGCGGTGGGTGCGGACCTGTCGGTGATGGACCGGGACGCGAAGAAGATGCGGGACGAGGGCCCGTTCCTCCTGGCCAGCATCAAGCAGGACGACGGCGTCCAGACCATCGCGGACCACGTGATCCACGCCTGGCAGCACGCGACCGGCGTCGCACACTCTCACGATTGACCGCGGCGATGCCCGAGGTTCCCTTTTACAACCCCCCACCGTCCGATGACCTGCGCCGCGCAGCGGACCCCAAGACGCCTACGTCAGAATTAGCTGCTTTGGCATGTGATTTACGCATGGCAATCCGGCGGGTAGTGGCTCAAAACCCGTCGAGGCCCGAGCATGTCATCCACCTGCTGATGCAAGCGGGGGCGTCCAACGATCTGGCGGCGGCGGGTCAGCCTACCCGGGCGCTATCCGAAGAAGATGTAGAGCATCTGGCCGGGCTTGGGCCATGGGGCGAGCAACTGGCTGCGCGTCAGCCGGCCGCTGGCGGTTTGACGCTGGCCAAGCTCGCACAGTCACCACGGGCCTCCCTTCGCCAGCGTATCGCGGCACATGAAAACACGCCTGAGGAAACGCTCGCGGCGTTAGCGCTGGACCAGGACGAACAGGTCCGCCAGGCCGCAGCGCAGAACCCGGCAGTGCCTGCAGAACTCTTGACGATACTCGGACTGGCGGAGGCGCTCGACCCGGGCTTGAGCGCTGAAAGGCTTCAATCCCTTGCCGCGCTGGGCCATCAGGGACGCGTGCTCGCGGCGAGTCACCCGAACACCTCGGTTGAGCTTCTAGGCAAACTAGCGGAGGACAGCAGTTGGCAGGTCCGTGCCGGCGTCGTGGCGCATCCCCAGGCAACCGCCGAGATGCTTGCCCCGTTGTTGGCGATAGATTCGTCTGCTGTTCAGATCGCGCTTGCCGCTCACCCGCACACGCCGGGCGAGGTCTTGGCCGAGCTTTCCAACAAGCTCGATGTATCGATCCGCTTGCACATCGCGGCGCATCCCAACGCCCCGGCCGCGGTACTCGCACGTTTGATCGAAGACGGCGACACGGCAATCCGCACAACGGCGAAGCAGCACCCACAGACACCTGTCGACACCCTCGCAAGGCTCGAACAAGCCGCTGCGCAAAAGGCCTTGCCCGCTAGCGATCTGAAAACCCTCGCTTCGGGTGGGCACTATGCCAAGCAGCTCGCCGCGCAGCACCCCGACACGCCGATCGAATCGTTGCATCGCCTTGCAGCCGACATCGACCCGTTTATCCGCGAGCACATCGCGACGCGCGGCGCGGTGCCTGGGGTGCTGATCCGGTTGGGCAGCTCGCCTGACCTGCAAGGCCAATCCGAGCCCGACCCCTATCTCACCGCTGCTCAGATCGAGTCGGCCGCAAGGCTGGGCCCGTGGGCGAGAACACTCGCTGCCCGACATCCGAACGCGGGTCCTGCGCTTTTGGATGCGTTCGCCGAGGATGCGTATTGGCAGGTGCGCAAGCAGGTTGCGCTTCATGCGAGCACGCATGACGAAACCAAGGCCAGGCTCAGCGCCGATCCCGCATCGGATGTCCGCTGGTCCTTGGTCAAACAGGCTCACCTCCCGGAGCAAGCGATCCAGCAGCTGATGGTTGACGAGCACGCAGCGGTGCGTCTGGAGATCGCACTGCACCCGGATACACCGACGCAGTGGGTCGAGCTACTCACGCTTGATCGCGATGAGGGCGTGCGCAGCGCTGCGGCGTCCAGGCTCAAGCATCGGCTTAGACCGCTTCGCTGACTGCTTTGCGTTTCGATTCGACGCGCTCAAGCAGGAACTCGACCCAATCGTCCATCCCTTCACCGCTGCGGGCGGAGAGCGAGACAACCTGCATCCCCGGCCGGACCGACTCGATGCTGTCCGCCATCTTTTGGGCATCAAACTCCAGTACTTCCGCGAGGTCCATCTTCGTGATGACCGCGACGTCCGCAGTATTAAAGATCGTGGGGTACTTCAGCGGCTTGTCCTCGCCCTCGGTGGTGGAGACGAGCACCAGGCGCAGGTCTTCGCCCAGGTCATAGGTCGATGGGCAGACCAGGTTGCCGACGTTCTCGACGAACAGGAGGTCGATGTCATCCAGGTCCCACTCATCGAGGTGGCGTTCGACCATGTCGGCTTCGAGGTGGCACATCGTGCCGGTCTCGATCTGGCGAACGGGGAAGCCTGCTTCTGCCATGCGGGCCGCATCGTTGTCGGTGCGCAGGTCACCGACGAGCGTCGCGACGCTGCACTTGCCGCGCAGACGCATCAGTGTCTGGGTCAGCAGTTCGGTCTTACCGGTGCCGGGGCTACTGACCAGGCCGACGACGAGGGTGCCGTGCTCAGCGAATCGGCTGCGCAGCGCACGGGCGTACTCGTCGTTCTTCTTAAGGATCTGTGTTCGGACTTCAAGCATGCGCGGCTTCATCGGCCACCTCCAGGTTCGTGATCTCTAACTCTCTGCCTTGTACCAGGTCCGGGGTCGGTCCTCCGCAGGACGGGCACTTCATAATAACCCCCGGCAACGTCACTTCGCGAGCACAGGCTGCGCAAGACGCCACCGCGGGGACCCATTCGATTTCAATGCGTGCGCCGTCCAAGCGCGTACCCCGGGTCGCGGGCCCCCATGCAAACCGCAGCGCCTCTGGCACCACGTTGGCCATCGCACCCACACGGACATAGACGGCGGCAACCACCAGCTCCGGCTGGTCCTGCACCGCCGCGACGGAGGACTCGACAATACTCATCGCGATCGACATCTCGTGCATCAGGTGCCCATCCATGCATTGAGGTCGGCGTCGTCTATCGGTGGGCGGTTGGCCGGGAGCTTGCCCGCGTCGACCATCGCGCCCAGGACTTCCATGCACGCGTGCACCGCCATGACCGAGGTGATATCCCCGACGTCATAGCATGGCGCGACCTCGACACACTCCATCGCGCACAAGCCTTCGCGGGCAATGAGGTTCAGCAGCTTGAGCACCTCGCGTGGCTGGAACCCGCCGGGCTGAGGCCAGCCGGTGCCGGGGACGTAGCCCGCCTCGACCGAGTCGATATCGAATGAAAGATAGACCGCGTCGGCATCTTTCCACGCGATCTCAAGGGCACGTTGTGCGGTCTGTTCGATGCCGAGCTCTTCGACATCGTCCATGGTCAGGACGTAGGTGCCCTTCTCCCGTGCGCCGCGGACCCAGTCGCGCGAGACCTGCCAGCCGCCGATACCAACCTGGACAAGGTTGGTCGCGGGGGCGTTTGGGATGTTGGTCGCGTGGAACCACGGGCAGGTGTGCATCCGCTCGTCCATGTCTTTTTCGAGGGTGTCCAGGTGGCGATCGATGTGGATGATGCCCAGCCGGCCGGGCGATCCATCAGGCTTACGAATGTAAGGGGCCAAGCCACGGGCGCAGGGGTAGCCGATCGCGTGGTCGCCGCCCATGATGACCGGGAACGCACCTTTGGTATAGGCGTGCGCGACTGCACGGCTGATCTGGTCGAAGCTCTTCTCGATGTTGCCGATCGTGAAGACGTCACCCAGGTCGCACATCTTCAGGGTTTCAAAGAGGTCGACGCCCATCTCGAAGCTGTAGAACGAGGTGTACTGCACGGAGGCACGGCGCATCCCCTGGGGGCCGAATCGCGTGCCCGGGCGAAAGGTCGTGCCGATGTCGAAGGGCACGCCCATGAAGGCGACGTCGTAGTTACTCACCGCGTTGGCGTCTTCGCAGTAGGGCAGCTTGAGCATCGTGTTGATGCCGGCGTAGAGCGGGCGCACCTCACGGCTGAACGTCGCAATCGTCGGGTCGCTGATCGAAGCCGCACCGGGCAGACCCATAGTCAGCGCACGGGCTGCCGCAGCCTCGGCGCGAGATGTTGGCAGCGCCCCCTCACGCTGGACCGCGTCCTGGCCTTGTGACGGTGGGCGGAATGGCGAGCCGGCTTCAGACAATCAGGTCCCCTTCCAGGCATCGATACCCGCGTCGGACGTGTGGCGTTTCTGCCGGGGCAGGTGGCCTTCGTCGACAAGCGTTGCCAAGACATCGAGCATCGCACGCACGCCGAGCAGCGCGGTGATGTCTGATGTGTCGTATGCCGGGGCGACTTCAACGACTTCCATCGCGCAGATGCCTTCTTTCGCAACGAGTTTGAGGAGCTTAAGCACTTCGCGTGGCAGGAAGCCGCCGGGCTCGGGCCAGCCGGTGCCGGGCACAAAGCCGCAGTCAACACTGTCGATGTCAAAGCTCAGGTAGACCTGCTTGACATTGCCCTTCCATGCGGCTTCGAGCGCCATCTCCGCAATCTTTTCGATGCCATGATCGTCGACATCGTCCATGGTAATAATGTTGCTGCCGCGTTCGCGCGCGACCTTGACGCCTGCGCGGGGCACCTGCCAGCCACCGATGCCGACCTGCACGAGGTTTTTCGCCGGGGCGTTAGGGATGTTGGTCGCATGGAACCACGGGCAGGTATGCATCCGCTCGTCCATGTCTTTTTCCTGTGTGTCAATGTGCCGGTCGATGTGAATGATCCCGATATCGCCATCGACGTGCGGTGCGATGCCGCGGACGTTGGGGTAACCCAGAGAGTGGTCCCCGCCCATAAGGAAGGGAAAACAGCCGGACGAGAAGACGTGGCTGACCGCTCGGCTGACCTGGTCAAAGCTCTTCTCGATGTTGCCGATCGTGAAGACGTCGCCGACGTCGCACATCTTGATCGATTCGACCAGGTCGATGCCCAACTCATAGAAGTAGCTGGTGTATAGCGCCGAAATCCGTCGCATGCCCTGGGGGCCGAAACGCGTGCCGGAGCGATAGGTCGTGCCGATGTCGAAAGGGATACCCATAAAGGCGACGTCGTAGTTACCGACCTCGCGGACGTCTTCCAGGTACTTCGTCTTGAGCAGCGTGTTGATTCCGGCGTAGTGAGGCAGCTCGCCTCGGCTAAACGTGCTGATCGTCTTATCTTCGATCGAGTCTGCACCGGGCAGGCCGATCTGCGTGTGCTTGGCGACCTCCTCGTCGATCACCTTGGTCGGGATCGTTTCTTCTTTGAGCGCAGCGAGGTAGCCCTTCATCTGCTCACGGGTCAGCGGTTCCTTGGGGAGGTCGGTCATTGGGGTTGCGGTCCTATCGTGGAGGTCGAATCTATCTGTAAATCTTAGCTCGTGACAGCGGCAGCTTCATGGAGTGTGGTGAGGAACGAAGCCACCATCGGCTCGGCCATCTTGTCGAGCGGGAACAAACGCGGATTGAATAGCCAGGTGTGAGTGACACCCATTAAGTAGCAATAGCAAGAAAGCCCCTGCATAGCCGGGTCGGTCGTTTTAGGCAGGTCCCCTTCATCAACCGCCTGTTGGATAAGCCGGGTCATGCCCGCGATCATCTCCCGGGTCAGCCGATACTCGATCTTCAGGTAGTCGCCCATGTCCTCGGTCAGCTCGGTCTTGTTGAGCAGGATCTCGAAGGCGTCCCGGTGACGGGCGTTGGTCCGAAGCAGGTCCAGCCACTCGAGCATAAACCGCTTGAGCGAAGTCAATGCACCGTCATCCGCGGCGTGCACCCGGTCCATCAGCGTATACAGCGGCTCCTGACTGAAGACCATGAGTTCCTCATATAGGTCCATCTTGTTGCGAAAGTGGCCATAGACTGCCCCCCGGGTCAGGCCGACCTCCGAGGCGATGTTCTCGATGCTCGTATTGGCAAAGCCGTTGCGGCTAAACAGGCGCATCGCAGCATCGATGATGTGCAATCGCGTTTGCTCGGCTTGTTCGCGGGAACTTCTGCCCATGCTTGGCTCTTCCTAAACAACACTTACATCGAAGTCAGACAACTCTCACCGAGAACGCCTCAGAGCACATCGTCGCCCACCTCCGTCATGCGGTACACCGGAAGCGGAGCCGCAGCGTGCGCCTCCTCCGGCGGGTGGATCAGTTCTTCCAATCGCTTCTTGGTCGCCAGAAACTCGGGGTTCAGATACTGCTCGGGCGAACGCGGCCTGGGAACTGGCACCTCGATGATCTCCTTGACGTGCCCGGGGTTACGCCCCAGCACGATGATCCGGTCAGAGAGGTGAACCGCCTCGTCCAGGTCGTGGGTCACAAAGAGGATCGTCACATCGACGTTCCGCCAGATCTGAAGCAGGTAATCCTGCATCGTGGCCCGTGTCTGGGCGTCGAGCGCGCCAAAGGGCTCGTCCATCAGTAGGATCCTCGGCTTGTTTGCCAGCGCCCGCGCGATCGCGACACGCTGCTTCATCCCACCCGAGAGCTGCTTGGGGTAGTGGTTCGCGTAATCACTCAGGCCCACCATATCGATCCATTGAAGCGCTTCGCGCTCGGCAGCGTTTGGCCCCTTGCCCCCAACCTGCGGGCCGAACATCACGTTCTTCTTCACCGTCATCCAAGGGAAGAGCGTGTAGCTTTGGAACACCATCCCACGGTCCTTGCACGGCCCTACGACTTCCTCATCATCCAGCAGCACACGGCCGGTAGTCGGCATGTCCAGCCCGGCAACGATCCGGTTCAGCGTCGACTTGCCGCAGCCCGAGGGCCCGATGATGCAGATCAACTCCCGCCGATAGATTTCGAGGTTGATGTCGTTCAGGACGTTGATCGACTCGCCCTGCGGGCTGACAAAGGTCTTGCCCAGCGAGTCGACGCGCAGCACAACCGGCCTTTGGTAGATCCGGTCAAAGCGCGCACGGACCTCAGCCTCCATCTCCCGGTAGTCGGGTAGGTCAACGGTCATCGACATCGGTCTTGCCCTCTGGGGTTGGTGTTTCAGGTTGGGGCACGGGTGCAACCGCAGCAGCTGGGGTAACAGCAACAAGAGCCGGCTGAGCCTCGGGTTGGCCACGTTTGGCCTGCGCGACCAGCCAGCCAAAGCCCTTGCTGATTAAGCCTTTACTGCGTGTGTTTTCCCATGGGAACAGCCATCGCCCGATGGCCTGCAACACCTGGTCGGTGGTAAAGCCGATGAGCCCAATCATGATGATCACCGCGTAGACATCATCAAAGTTTCTGAACCTGCCCTGCGTATCGATGTACCCCGTCAGCCCGCTCTTGGTCCCGATCAGCTCTGCGATCACCAGCCACGTCCACGCCCAGCCAAGCAGGATACGAAGGTCGACATAGAGCTTGGAGACCGAGCCGGGCACGATGACCCGCGACAGCAGCGTCCCGCCCTTGGCGCCTAGGGTCCGAGCCGCTTCGATCAGCGGCTTGTCCAGCAGCCGGGTCGTGTTCGAGGTAACCAGCACGAGCTGCACAAACGTGCCGATGAAGACCATCCCGATCTTCGGCGCTCCGTAGATGCCCAATAACACAACGAGCAAAGGCCCGAACACCGGCGCGGGCATGTAACGGAAGAAGTCAATAAAGGGCTCAAACAAACGCGCAAACAGGTCGTACGTCCCCGCCAGAATGCCCAGCGGCAAACCAATCAGCACCGCGAGCAGGAACCCGCCGAACACAACCTTGAGCGAACTGGCCAGCCGATCGAACATCGTCGGTAGCCCGCCGCCAGGGTCCTTCCACATACTGCTGATCCCGACCTCCCAGACCTCGTGCGGCGCGGGCAGGTAGTCGGGGTTGACCGGCCTGCCCTGAGGCAGCAGATATTGCAAGGGCTCGGACGGCAGCTTCTTGGAGTCATAGGCCTCGGTGTAAGAGGACATCAGCACCCAGTTCGCCTCGATAATCGCCAGGTTCTCATCGGTCAGCCGAATCTTTTTGGACCGCTTCTCCCCCGCCGCCAACTCACCCCACAGGGCGTAGAGGTTGGCGTCGTGTTCATCACGAAGGGTATCCCTCAATTCATCTTTCTTTGTGCCGGACAGATCCTCACGCGCATCAATCGCGACGAGATCAGGCGCCTCCAGCCAACCGTTCTCAAGCCCGATCGGCTCGATGTGCCGCATGATCTTTTTGTTCAAGCGCCTCGCTCGGCTCGCGTTTAGCGGGACCCCATCATAATCCTCCGAGCGCATCGCCAGGTGCTCGGCATTCATCGCAAGCGTTTCTTCAACCACGGTGGGAAAGAATTCTTTGGAGACCCGGTCGCCAGGCACATACGTCGCCTTTATCGAAGGGTCGTCACGGTCAGCAACCAAATCAAGCTGGATATCTGGGTGCCAGATAAACGGCGTGTAGCTGACGGCGAACCAGACCCCGATCGGGATCACAAACGATAACACCTGCAGCAATGTCCGCCGCCAGGGCAGCAAATCTTCCCGTATCACAAACCAAGGCTGGCGTATACGTTTCATGTCGGTCCCAAATGCGTCAGGGCATGAAGGTGTCTTTCCTAAGCGCTGCAAGGGAATGATCAAGCAAGATCACGGCCACGCCGTGAGTCACTGCGGGTACAAAATTGCTCCAGGCACCGGCGTGTACCGATGCCTGGAAGCAAGGCAAGGTTGCTGTTACTTCTTGGACTTGACGACTGCCATCGTCAGGCTTGGATCAAGGTACTTGCTGACATCCAGCTTGGAACCGTAAACATCCTGTGAGACGTTGAACGCGTTCACAAAATCAGTCGAGCCATAGATCGACTTGAGGCCATCAGCCTTCTCCCAGACCTTGACGACTTCGTCCAGCGGGAGAATATAAGTGCCATCGAAGAAGGGCTCGTACTCGGCGGGCTTGACGCCGACGCGCTTGGAGAGGATGTCCAGCGCATCGTCCCAGTTGTCTTCGTCCTTCAGATAGTCGACAACGCGGTACCAGACCTTGACGACTTTGAGCCAATCAGCACGACGGGCCTCGAGGCTCTCAGGCGAAACGCAGAGCATGTCGTAGATGATGCCCGGTGCGCTGGCGGAAGTGAATAGGGCCTTGGCACCGTTGACGTTCTTCAGCGCTGCGCCGGAACTGGGCTGCCAGGCAGCGACGGCATCGACATCGCCGGAGGCGAGGACCTGCGGGGTCTCGTCGGTCGGAACGTTGACCCAGGCCACATCATCTGCGGACAGGCCGACGGATTCGAGCGCGGTGATCGCGAGCAGGTGTGCGACGAAGCCAAGCTCCGCACCGACCTTCTTTCCCTTGAGCTGCTTGAGGTCAGTGATGCCCGGGCGGGTGACGAGCATATCGTTGCCGTTGCTGAAGTCGTTGATGATGATCGCAACGGATCGCTTGCCTCCATCCACGCCGCCGGTCACCAGCGCGTCGCCGTTGGTCATGCAGACCGCGTCGACTTTGCCCGCGGCATAAGCATCCATCGAGGGGACATAGTCAAACCACAGGAACTCAACATCCACCCCTTCTTCCTTAAACCAACCCTTCTTGATCGCGATCTCCCATGCGACCCAGCCCGGCCAGTCCGAGTAGGCAATCTTCAATGGCTTACTCTCGTCTGCGCTGGCGGACAGCGGAAGGATCACCGCCATCAAGACGGCGACCACCATCGCCAGTCGACCAAATATTCCGGCACGTTTCATCATGTAGCTCCCATTGGGTGAGGATGCAGAATTGCTTGGCAGACCGCTTGTCAGTACCGCCAGCCCAAAAGAAATGCAAAATGAATGCCATACACCCGGAAGGCTGCAATAACGATTCAACTGCCTAATTCGAAGGCAGCCTCCATGAAGATAGCTACACTCGCGCATCTTTTATACAACATGGCAGACATTACTTCCCGGCTATAGCGTAAAGATGCCGGAGGCGTACAGACGTCAGCGACTACCCGTGCTGGCGTGCAAAAGGGGTAACTTCCTAAGACGAATCGCTTTACTCATCTTCGCGCGATCGGTACATCCCGTCCGCCCCTAAACAGGCTGATCAGCCATCCCGAAATTCGCCTCGATGTCCGAACGGGCGCGACTCGAATGTTTCTTCCCACAGATACGCTTTGATTCAAAGGCGGGGGGCGTTATATTGATCTTCCTCTTGCCCATCGGCGTAGCATGGCCAAGTCAATTGAATGGGAGATCCCGGCTTATCAGTATCCGCAACTACATTAGCGCCACCTTGCTCCTCGTGATGACCCTTGGGCTGCTCACCAGTTGTGCGGCGATCAGCCCTTACCCGATCCCTGACCCCGACCGACCGGGCGTCCACCACGTCACCGTGTATGTCAATGACTTAGACGCCTCGGAGAGGTTCTATACATCCGCTCTGGGATTTGAGAAGGTCTACGCCTGGAAAGGCGGCAAGCCAAAGATCGCGGGGTTGAAGATCGTGACACGGCAAGGCGTATTCATGGACACTGGCGACGGAAGCATGATCGCATTGATCGCCAAGGCCGACGGGGACGCAGGCACCCCCCGGTTTACGATCCGCGTGCCCGACACTGCCGCGAGCTATCAACGAGCGATCGCAAATGGCGCGGACAAGCTTGACCAGGGAGAGCCAACAACCATCGCGCTCAATGGCGAGCCCGGGATCAGCGCGACTGTCGCCTCGGTCCTCGGCCCGGACGGCGAAGTCATCGGCTTCTTCCAGAGCCAGGACCTGACCCGCCCCGAAGACATCCCGATCGAGCCGGCGGAGTACGACATCCAGGCACCGGGCCGTCGGTAACTGGGGGCAACAATTTGGAACACGCCTCAGACCATGGCACTTTAACGGGCATCGCCTGGTCGCAGGCCCCAAATCTGAGGTCATCAAAATCAGCGGTAACAAGATGTCAGGGTCAAGCGGCCTGACATGACGCAAGCATTTAAGCAGTAACTACTTAGCCGAAACTAAGCCTTCTGACACCTGACAGATCAGACATCTACAAGCGATTTTCGCAAGTTTAAACTGCTGAAACTGAGACTGATAGATGTATCCCAGAGAACACACTGACCCCCTCTTGAAATCTTGATCCAGCAGTTGTGAGAGAATCCATCCGGCCGCAGGCCGGAAAGGATTCCTCGATGAAGAAGCGACATAGCCCGGAACAGATCATCTCGAAGCTGCGTCAGGCCGACGTGGCCCTGGGCAAGGGCCTGAAGGTGCCGGAGGTCTGCCGGCAGTTGGAGATCAGCGAGCAGACGTACTACCGCTGGCGGACGAAGTACGGCGGGATGGACCCCGTCATGGCCAAGCAGATGAAGCAGCTTGAGAAGGAGAACACCCGGCTCAAGAAGTTGCTTGCCGAGGCGGAACTGGACAAGGCGATTCTGAAGGAGGCGGCTCGCCCAAACTTGTAGACCCCGAGCGTCGGCGTCGGACCGTTGACGCGGTGCGTCGTCGTTTGGGGCATGAGAGGGTCAGCGAGCGCCGGGCTTGTAAGGCATTGAAGCAGCCCAGGAGCACGCAGCGGTATCGGCTCAAGCAGCCGGCGAAGGATCGACCATTGATCGAGGCGATGCGTCGGATTGTTGATGTACGCCCTCGCTTTGGCTGCGAGCGGGTCCATCCCGAGTTGGTGAAGCAAGGTTGGTCAGTCGGCTTTGATGGTGTCCACCGTTTGTGGAAGCAGGAGCACATGCAAGTCCCCCGGAAGCAGCGTAAACGCAGACGAATCCAGTCTTCTGGCGGTAGCCACAATAGCTGCGTGCGTCACAAGCCCACGCATCGCAACCACGTGTGGAGCTACGACTTCGTCAGCGAGCGGACCGAGGACGGCCGACAACTCAAGCTGTTGATCGTGATCGACGAGTTCACGCGTGAGTGCCTGGCGATCGAGCCGGCTCGATCGTTCACCGCCCGGGACGTAGTGTTGACGTTGCAGTACCTCTTCGCGGTGCGCGGGGCTCCCGAGCACATCCGTAGTGACAATGGTCCGGAGTTCGTGGCCAAAGAAGTTCATCGCTGGCTTGGTCATGCTCAGGTTCGTACTCTGTACATCCAGAAGGCCAGCCCCTGGGAGAACGGGTACGTGGAATCGTTCAACGGCAAACTGCGAGATGAACTGCTCAACCGTGAGTTGTTCCTTGGCCTGGAAGAGGCTCGTGTGGTGCTGGACGCATGGCGGCTGGACTACAACCACCGTCGTCCACACTCGTCACTGAACTGGCAAACCCCTGCGGCCTACGCCGCGACGTTAGATGACTCGAAGGCCGGGGCGTTCCCGGCCGCCTCGGATGCTGATCCTCCGGTCGGTGCTACGCACCAACCTCCGGCTCAGCATCCGATCACACCACCCCCGATTCTCTCATAACAACTGGACCAAAGAACCCGAGGGG
>Ga0213866_10000706_pt1 | contig 26007 bp, 22 predicted proteins | sample PICome_11_FD_160079 | JGI IMG/M metagenome (GOLD analysis project Ga0213866, IMG submission 160079) | Coastal seawater microbial communities near Pivers Island, North Carolina, United States - PICO284 | ecosystem: Environmental > Aquatic > Marine > Coastal | place: USA: North Carolina...
GGCGTAAACTTCGGGTCGGTTTTTGGGACGACGACCTTTCATTGTTTCAAGGAGTTGATCGGCCCAGGCGAGCCGTTTTTGATCGGGGAGGCGCCGTTTGAGAGTGAGGATGTCCTCGGTCATGCCAACTTGGGGGGCATTGAGATAGGTTGTTCTTTTCAAGGCCTCTTGTGACATGCGAACGAGATCGTTGGTGTAGCGTGAGATGTCATCGGGTTTCTTTTCTCCACGATAATCGACGCGGTAGAGGTCGCCGCTGGTGCCCTGGGTCATGGCACAGACCGGGGTGTGCCCATCGACGGTAAGTTGTTCGGCGAGGCGATCGGAGTAGAGTCCGAAGTAGTCGGCAGGGCCGCCGCCGCCATGGTAGTGCATGGAGAAGTTGGCGAGGACGCCGAGGGGTTTGCCATCGAGGGTCTGGATCGAGAGAAGAGAGAGCTCGTCGTCGACCGGGCCGGAGGGGCCGATGTAATTCGGATTTTGATAACCCGGATGCATCATGGCGCGGACCGATTTTTCGCCGAAGGGATCGGTGAGCATTTGGTCGGGACGGGTGATGAAGCGCCGGCAGTGGGTGTATCCGGTGGCTGCGACCTGTTGCCATCCGATGCGGGCGGGTTCGAGTTTTTGGAAAGCGTGAGTGATACCTTCGGCGATTTTTGGAGGGAGGAACTCGGTGTAAGCGGGATCAGCCATGGTGCCGAGGCAGTAGTCCATCGTGCTGGGTGCGCTGTGAGAGTGGGTGGCGGTGATCAGAACGTTTTCAACGGGAATGCCGGTGGCTTTGGAAGCGAGTTGCTTAGCTTGGTCGCAGACATCACGGGGGATCATGCAGCTATCGACAACAGCGATGGCGATACGGGTGTCTCCGCGGCGGAGGACAAAACAGCGGGCCTTGAGATCACCTAGATTCATTTTACCACGACGTCGCTCGGTGAAGCCGCCGTTTATGAGAAGGGAATCGAAGGGTGGAGTGACATCTTGCACGTGAGCGCCTGCTTCAAGCGGTGATTCAACCGGCACGGAGTCATCGGCCGGAAGATTGAGCCAGAGTGCAAGGACGCAGCAAAGGATGCCGCCGAGAAGAGTGGTGAATGATGGGAGGGACCTCATGACTTCTCTCCATCTCATCATGTGAGGCTGGCGGAAGCAATCAGATGAGGTGATTTTTGTATTCCAAATGCGGACAGGTTTGGGGCTTGTGGTTTTGGTTGGCTGATGGAAGCTCGCGAGCAATGGCGACTTCGCGATGGATAAAAATCGAGGGTCGGATCGGTGAGATCCCCGATTGGGTGGCCATTCTTATTCCCGGTATCCTGGTCGGCTCTGCCGTGTTTCGCTGGCTGGGGTGGACGGTCGTGGATTCGTTCTGCGCAGGAATCGTGGCTATTCCGTTGGTGGGATTGCTGGTGATGAACTTTAAATTCAAGAGAGGGACCAAAGTGATCGAGGAATGTCTCGATCCGGATTTTGGTTAACTAACAAAGTTCCGCGACAGCTGGCTGTCGATTCTCCATCTGACGGAGGTGGAAGAACCCCTTTTTTTGCGAGGTGAGGGAACGCACGAACCGACGATCATGCAGAGGTCTTCCTTGATCGAAATCGTCGATACCTGACGGCAGTGGACCGAGGGCCTGAGGGCTGCTCTCGTTGCCATGAAGAATGGCGACGTTCCGGAAAAGCCCTGGGAACTCTACATTCTTGATATCAAGTTGGATTCCCATGAGGAGGAGTGGAGAAGTGTCGATCCTCGTTTCGAAGGGAGACGAGGATTGCGACTTCCTCGCGAAATTTTGCCAGGGGAGACTCGTCGAGTTTCAGCGTAACGAGATTTGATTTTAAGATTCATGACACTCACAGCTTGGCTGGGCTGTCTGTATTTTGTTTTGGGTTGGAAAGAATTTGATTCGGTTTGAGGGGCGCGGAGTCGTAGTTGAGTGTAAGCCCATTTTTCGAGCCAAATCGAAAAAGTTTAATTTCCGCAGTTTCTTCGCGGTGATCAAGCTGGGGAAAACCCAACGGGCAGTGTGGACCTGGTCTTCGGAAGTTTTCATTCTCAGTGGTCGTGAGCCGGAGGTTTGGACGGCGACAGTCCTTCCCGGTGACCGATTCTTTGTGTGGGTGAAAGCAATCAGCCGGTAGGAAGGTTTTTGTTTGAGAGGACTCGTCCTTTAATTCATCGCGCCCGCCCTGGGTTGACCCGGGAGGGGAGTGCGCGCTTTTTCGATGAGGCCCATCATTTCTTCGATCAATTCGGGTTTCTCTTTGGCGAGATTGTTTTTCTCGAAGGGGTCCTTTTCGAGGTCGTAGATTTCGAGAGGGCCCATTGTCGAAGGCTGACTTTTTTTGCCTTTGATGATTTGGCGGAAGCCTTTCCAATTGTCCTTTCTGATGGCTTGGGAGTGGATATATTGTGAATCTCCAATGCCAAATTCGAAGTAAAGGAAGTCGTGCTTTCTCTGCTTCTCTCCACTGAGAAGGGGAAGGAAGGAGATGCCATCGGACTGTGCCGGGACGGGCTGGCCGGTGAGTTCGGCCATGGTGGGGAGGATGTCCCAGAAGGCGCTGATGTGACCGGTGGTCCGCCCGGGCTCGATGACGGCGGGCCAGCGGGCGAGCATGGGAGTGCGGATGCCTCCCTCGTGCATGTCACGTTTCATGCCGCGAAGGTTGGCGGTGGAATTCCAGAAGCCGGGATCGTGCCCGCCTTCACGGTGGGCTCCGTTGTCGGAAGTGAAAATGACGAGGGTATTGTCATCGATCCCATAGTGCTCGAGGAGAGCGAGGATGTCTCCGATTTGGTTATCCAGATTTTCGACCATTGCTGCAAAGCCGGCAATGGGATTAATGACATCGGGAACAGTTTCGGTGCCATCGCCACGGTGGATTTTGTATTTGCCGATGACCTTGTCGAATTGCGGAAGTTTTTTACGCCACTTTTCGTGAAGTTCCATGGGCGCGTGCATCGCGGCGTGGGGAACGGCGGTTGGAATGTAGCAGAAGAAGGGAGTTTTTGATTTGGCGTTGGACTCAATGAACTGCATGGCGTGGTTCATGATGATGTCGTTAACATATGTGCCGTCTTTTAGCGCTTTCTCTTTTCCGTTATGGACGTAGGTGGTCGGGTAGTAGGTGTGGGCAATCATTTGGCTCTTCCAACCGACGAATTCGTCAAAGCCATGATTGAGAGGATTGGGGTTGCCGGGAGCGTGCGTGTGGCCAAGCCCCCATTTCCCGTAAGCTCCGGTGTTGTATCCGGCTGCTTTAAAGACCTCGGGAAGAACAGTGAGCTTGGGGTCGAGCGGAGCGACTTTGTTCTCGGTGACGTTGGCGCGGAGATAGACTGAACCGGGTTGTTGTCCGGTCATGAGGACGGCGCGGGAAGGACTACAAACTGTGTTACCGGAATAGTGGGCGGTGAACTTCAGGCCTTCCTTGCCGATTCGATCAATATTGGGCGTCTTGAATTTGGTCTGTCCATAAATCGAGAGATCTCCGAGGCCAAGATCATCGGCGAGGATATAGATGACGTTTGGCTTTTCGTCTGCCCGGAGAACGGTGGGAAGGATCAGTATTAAGAGAAAAAGCTTCTTCATGAGGAGGAAGCTTTTCCGAATTGCGGGTATTCGTCCAGCTATTCCGAGACCTTGGGAATTCGATTGTCGAGGAATTCGGGCGGATGGAAGTAATCCATCTCGATAGTAATTGAAGTAATAGAGGCGGGCTTTGATCGGAGTCCTCCGATGATCTTGGGGGGGCTGGAGGTGGGAATGAGGGTATCGGGAATTGCGATTATTCCAAGATTCTGGAGCCCTGCAGTCTGATCAATGTGTCTCACGATGTCGCTTACAGAAAATGAGTGATTTCCAAGGGCTGATCACGAGTCCCGGTTGTCAAAGTGGAGGAGTTTTTGATGACGTTCTCGAATGAGGCGGACGACGAGGGAGGTCCAACCGGTTTGGTGGGATGCACCCAATCCCTTGCCGGTCTCGGCGTGGAAGTATTCGTGAAAAAGGAGATGGTCATTCCAGAGCGGATCGCCTCGATGTGGGTGATGGGCTCCGACAAAGAAGCGCGAACCATCAGGCCGGGGCATGAAGAGTTTGATAAGGCGTTCGCAGAGATCGATGGAGATTTCGCGAAGGGTCATTTGTTCTCCCGAACTTGTGGGATACTCGATGGTGAAATCATCCCCGTAGAAGTAGTGGTAGCGCTCCAACGCCTCGATGAGGACGAAGTTGGCGGGGAACCAGATGGGCCCGCGCCAGTTGGAATTACCGCCAAACATTTCGGTGCTGGATTCGCCCGGAGTGTATTCCACGCTATAAGTTTGTCCTTGGGTGTCGAAGGTGAAGGGGGCTTTTCGATGGGCCTTGCTGAGGGAGCGGATGCCGAAATCAGAGAGAAATTCATTGCGGTCAAGCATGCGGGTGAGGGTCGCGCGGAGCTTGTTTTCATCCGGAATGGAGATGAGCCAGCGACCGGGGTTTTTTTCCCCTTCGACGTGCCTGAATTTGACATACTTCATGATGTCGGTTCGGTTCTTCATGAACCATTCCATGCGGCGCTTGAACCCCGGGAGCGCATCGATCTGCGATTGTTTGAGCACGGTTGTGGCCATGATGGGTAGGAGGCCTACCAGCGAGCGGGTTTTGAGCGGAATGGAATGACCGCTGTCAACGACGAGCTGGTCGTAGTAAAACTTGTCCTCTTCGTCCCAGAGTCCGCTGCCCCCGAGGGTGTTGATGGCGTCACAAATCTCGATGTAGTGCTCGAGGAACTTGGAAGCAATATCTTCATAGGCCGGACGTTTCTGAGCGAGCTCCAGTGCGATGGAAAGCATGGTGAGGCAGAAGGAAGCCATCCAGGCGGTTCCATCGGCCTGGTTTAATTTCCCACGTCCGGGGAGTCCGTGGGAGCGGTCGAAGATGCCGATATTGTCAAGTCCAAGGAAGCCGCCCCCGAAGACGTGGCGGCCTTCGTTGTCCTTGCGATTGACCCACCAGGTGAAGTTGAGAAGAAGCTTCTGGAAGGCGCGCTCCAGGAAGTCGAGATCGCGGTGGCCTTTGGGATCGGCGATCTTGTAGACCCTCCAAACGGCCCAGGCGTGGACGGGGGGGTTGACGTCGGAGAAGTTCCATTCGTAAGCGGGAATCTGGCCATTAGGGTGCATGTACCATTCGCGAAGAAAAAGCAGGAGCTGGTGCTTCGCAAAGTCCGAATCGATGGAGGCGAAAGGAATCATGTGGAAGGCGGTGTCCCACGCCGCGAACCAGGGGTATTCCCACTTGTCGGGCATGGAGAGAATGTCGCGCGCATACAGATGTTCCCAGTTACTATTTCTGCCGTACTTTCGGGCGTCCTCTGGTCGCGGCGTATCCTTACTGCCTTTGAGCCAGTCATCGATGATGTAGTAGTAGAATTGTTTGGTCCAAAGCAGCCCGGCGTATCCCTCGCGAAAAACCTTCTGTTCCTCGGCGGTGGTTTCCTCGGGGATGATATCGTTATAGAACTGATCAGCCTCGGCGATTCGGGCTGTGAAGACTTCGTCGGAACCCTCGAGGCCGGAGACGCCCGAGCCGGTTGCGTTAAGCCGGCAAATAACGGTCACGGATTTTCCGGCGGGAATCTGCGCGATAAAATGAGCGGCTGATTTCGTGCCTTGTTCATCCGGAGAAACAGCGGCGATGTTCTTGTCGATGATCAGTTTGTGAAAGGCGTCCTTGAGATGGCTGGCAAAGTTCTCTGTTCCAAAGAGCGTTTGGTTGTCGCTTTCGTTTTCGGTGAAAAGCCAGCAGTTTTCGAGGCCATCTGATTGGGCGTGGAACTCAAAGTCACCCAGTTCTTCGTGCCAGATTTTGAGGTGATCTCCTTCCAGTTTGATCGATGGTTTTGCGAGTCCGGCATCCTCGCCCGTACCCTTTCGCCATGTATTGCGAAACCAAACGGTGGGGATGACATGAAGGGGAGCGCTGTCCGGTCCGTGGTTGGTCGCGGTGATCCGCCAGAAAAGGTCGTTGTCATTGCGCTTTGCAACTTCCTGAACGACGTCAAAGAATCGGTTGTCCTCGAATACCCCGGTGTCTTCGATCTCATACTCACTCTCATCCCGACCACGCTTTTCATTTTCCTGCCAGAGATTGCTGTAGGGATAGGCGTTTTGCGGATAGCGATAGAGGGCCTTGGTGTAGGAGTGGGTTGGGGTACTGTCCTTGTAAAAGTAGACTTCCTTAACGTCTTCCCCGTGATTGCCCTGATGGCCGGTAAGGCCGTAGAGTCGTTCCTTCAGAATCGGATCATTCCCGTTCCAAAGGGCCACCGAAAAACAAAGGCGGCATTTCCGGTCGCACCATCCTTGCAAGCCGTCCTCACCCCAGCGGTAGGCGCGGCGGCGGGCATCGTCATGGCTGAAGGCGTTCCAGCTATTACCATCAGCCGAGTAGTCTTCACGAACCGTTCCCCATTGGCGCTCCGAAAGATACGGTCCCCAACGCTTCCAGTTGGCGATGCGGTCATAGTCTTCCTGAAGACGTTGTTTTTCCAAATTCACGGGCGGAAACTAGCAGATATCTTCGATTCTGTATCAACAGATCGAGAGGTTTTTTCAAGTTCCACAGAAGGTGGCACAGACCACTTCGTCCGGAGAGGGCGGGCGTTGGTATTTCGAAAATTCGGTTTGGTTTTGGTAAGGTCGTTGCAGGACCCCGAGGAGTTCCCGGAAGGGATGGAAATTGTCCTGTTTGGCAGCTTCGATGACTTTTTCAATGCGGTGATTTCGGGGGATGAAAGCCGGATTCATGGTGTGCATGAGCGAGGAGTCCGGATCGCCTGAGCTTTGCCAACGATCGTGCCATCTACGGGCTTTCGCGTCGTTTTGAAATTGCGCAAGGAAGCTCTCGCGCCCCTCTCCGAGACTGCGGAAGACGAGGGTGAAATCGGCTTTCTCCTCCGCCATGAGATCGAGAAGAGATTTGATCAATTCTTCGTCTTTGTTTTGAGCGAGGCCAATCTTTTTCGAGAAGACTTCCTGGTAAGTCGCCTTGAAAAGTACGGGAAAGTTTTCGAGTTTAGCCTTGGCCAGTTCGACCGCTTTTTCTGCGTCGTTATCGATGAGCGGGAGAAGAGCTTCGGCGAGGCGGGTTAGGTTCCATTGGGCGATGCCAGGCTGGTTTTGATAAGCGTAGCGGCCCTGCTGATCGATGTAGCTGAATTTCCGGGCGGGATCAAAGTGGTCCATGAAAGCGCAGGGACCGTAGTCAATGGTTTCGCCGGAGAGGCTCATGTTGTCGGTGTTCATGACACCGTGGATGAAGCCCACGCCCATCCACTTCGCAACGAGTTCCGCTTGGCGGGTGATGACCTTTTGAAGAAGTCCGAGGGCACTGGTAGTCCCGGGGTAGTGGCGACGATTGGCGTATTCGACCAAGGCCTTCAGGCTCTCAAGATCACGGCGTGCGGCAAAGAACTGCGCGGTGCCAATGCGGAGATGCGAACTGGCGACGCGGGTGAAGATACCTCCTTTTTCGGGAGCCTCGCGGAGGACCAACTCCCCGCTGGCAACGGCGGCAAGGGCGCGGGTGGTGGGGATGCCCATCGCGTGCATCGCTTCCGAGACAAGATATTCGCGGAGGACGGGACCAAGAGCGGCTCGGCCATCGCCCCGGCGGGAAAAGGGCGTGGGTCCGGCTCCTTTGAGCTGAATGTCCTTGCCGCCGATCTCGCCGAGTAGGATGGCGCGGCCGTCACCGAGTTGCGGAGAGAAGCCGCCGAATTGGTGGCCGGCGTAGGCCATCGCGAGAGGTTCGGCTCCTTCGGGAATGGCATTACCTGCAAGGATGGCGAGGCCTTCTTTACTGCGAAGAAACTCTGGATCGACTCCGAGTTTTTGCGCCAATTCTTCATTCAGTACAATAAGAGAAGGCTGAATGACGGGGGTGGGCTGAGCTTTTTCAAAGAAGCTTCCGGGCAGGCGTGCCCAGGTGTTTTGGAAAGGGAGAACCATCGGTTTGGAGCTTAGAGTGGAATTCCAAAGGTGCGACTCTGTATTCGATTGAAACGTGACAAGATGGTCATTGTGTCAAATCCTACCTGATGAAGTTCGACCAGGTGTTGAGGAATGAAGATTCGGACCAGGGTCCTGAGCTAGGCTTTGGTCGGGGATCAGCACAAGTGACTCGTGTGACAATGATTTGCAAGCTTGAGAGGCGAGTCTTGTCATTGGCGAAAAAGCGCGCGAGCCACAGCTTGATCAAGATGTTAACAAACAGAATGAAGATTGCAGGGGTGAAGAAGGTCGAAGTGAAAATATATTTGTTCCTCATGCAGTCGGTTTAGGCTGCACCTGCCTCCATCCGGGAACAGGCAGGATCGGGACGGTGAGGATGATGCGAAGGAGATTGAGGAGTATCGCGGGGGATTAATCTTTGGCTCGCAACGCACCCCACCAGCTATTGTTGGGCTTGTAGTCGGGTTGGAGGAAGTTGGCGTGCTGTTTTTCAAGCTGGGCCTTTTTCCTGGTATGAAGGGATTCGATCTGCTGTTCCTTTTTCTCTGCATCAAAGCGGGGGTCGGGCTTGGGGATTTTGGCACCGACTTCAGTGAGGTGAGCCGAGAGTTCAGCCGAGAGTTTTTTGACAAGGGCGGCATTTTCGGGTGCTAGATCCTTGGTTTCGCCAATATCAGTTTTGATGTTATAGAGTTCTTCATGACCGTCTTCGTAGTAGCGGATGAGTTTGTGGTCGCCATCGCGAATGATGCCGGAGGGTTCACCGCCCTGATTTCCGTAGTGCGGGTAGTGCCAGTAAAGAACGCGTTCGGAGTGGCCTCCTTTTAGTGCGTGAACAAGCGAGATGCCATCGACGTGGTGGGTCGGAAGTTTTTCGAGTCCGGCAAGTTCGAGGAGGGTGGGATAGAAGTCGGTTCCGGTGGCAAATTGGCTGGAAGCTGAACCGGGTTTAGTGACGCCGGGGGCCACGATGTAGTAGGGCTGGCGGATGCCGCCCTCCCATTGACGCCCTTTCCCGCCACGGAGTGGGAGGCAAGAGGTGGCGAAAGCATCGCCCGAGGAAACGCCGCCATTGTCGGAAGTGAAAATGACAATGGTATTGTTAGCGAGGCCGAGTTCCTTAATCTTGTTCATGACAAGGCCGACGGCGTCATCCATGGACTCCATCATGCCGCCATATACCGGGCAGTCCTGAACTTTGCGGACCGGGAGGGTGCGGTCATTTTTGAAGCGCTCTTTGACCAGTCCGGCGGTGGTCGCTTTTTTGCGATACTTCTCCCAAAGATCAGGGGAGGTTTGGATGGGACCGTGAACCGAGTAGAAGGAAAGGAAGGCGAAGAACGGTTTCTTGGATTTTTGTTGGCTGATAAAGTTGTTGGTTTCCTTTGCTAGGCGGATGGGCAGGACTTCGCCGGCGGGGCCGTCATCAAGCTTGGGGTTGTTGAAGGGGGAGAAGTATCCACCGCGGGGGGAGCCGGAATGGTAGCCGCCTTTGTTGATTTCGAAGCCGTGGTCCTCGGGGCCCGACCCTTTGCCGCCGAGGTGCCATTTTCCGGCGAAGAAAGTACGATAGCCACCTGACCTGAGTGCCTCGGCGACGGTGGTAATTTTTGCCGGGAGCTGGGCGCCGTTCTCGGGTGGAAGAATCCGGTCGTTGCGTTTCCAGTTCGTTCCGGTGGCTGCTCCGATCCAGTCGGTAATTCCGATGCGGGCGGGGTATTGGCCGCTCATGATGGAGGCCCGTGAAGGAGAGCACACCTGGCAGGTCGAGTAGCCATTGGTGAAGCGCATGCCGCTCTTGGCGATGGCGTCGATGTTTGGCGTCTCGTGGAAGGTGGAGCCTTCGCAGGAGAGATCTTTGATGCCGAGATCATCGGCAAGGATGAAGAGGATGTTGGGCTTGTCCGCCGCGGGGATGGGAAGCGCAAAGACTAGGAAAAGCAATATTCGCATGGCGGAGATTTGAGGGTGGCGAAGTGGGAAGCAAGTGGGAAACTGGGAAACTGGGAAAGTGGGAAAGTGGGGAAAGGGGTTTTGAGGATGCGAGATTGGTGCCGACGATTTCAATGTCGGGGCCGTTCGACCAAGATGGTTACGATGTTTTTCAGCGGAAAGGTAGAGGTGTCCGCTGGCTGGGACAGGCGAGGCTGCAAATCTGAGAACTCGGAACTTGTTGGCCGGGCCTGCCAATCCCTCAAAGGTCTTCTTTTACCTGCGGGCTGATTCGTATTGATGAAGCACTTCCGCTTGGGAGAGCGCACGATTCCGCGTCGCCAGTTCATCGAGCCGGTCCTTAAACGGGGTCATTCCTGCCAATCGCAGATCTGATCTCGTTTTGCCTAAGCGAACAAAGCGTTCGGTCAATCCAATGCCGCCGGCCGTGTGGATACCGGCGGGTTGGTGGCAGCACCTGCCGATGCGGGCGTGGAGTATTTTGACGACGTCACGGCAGCGGTTGGGGCAGTATTTGATTCGAAAAATAACTTCGTTTCGCTGTCCGCTGTGGGGGAGCTTTTGGTCCTGAGTTTGGACTGATCCGGAGCTTGAGGAATGATCATGCCGTGACTGATCTGACGATCACTAAACGTGCTCGCGGTGGCGCGAATCCTTTCGAAGACTGGTCGCCTGGCGGAATTACTTTTGCTCGACCCGATAGACGTGCGACTTCGTGCGGAGGTAGAGAGCTTTGCCATCGAGGGCGGGGGAAGACATGAAACCATCGTCGAGTTTACTGGTGGCGATGATCTTCATGTCGGGTCCGGGTTGGACGGTGAAGGTGCTTCCCTCTTCGCTGCTGAAGTAGAGATGGCCATCGGCGTATACGCCGGAGGCGGAGAAGGGTTCTTTGAGGGCCAGGTAGGTTTCGATTTCTCCGTTGGTAGCATCGACTTGGCTTAGGATTCCACTTTCGCTGACAAGGTAGATTTTTTTGCCAATGACGACGGGCGAGGAGCGGGCAGGCATGCGCTTAAAGATGTCCCACTCGATGTGGCTGGCGGTGACGTCGCCGGCAAGTTTGTCATCGAGTCGCAGACCAAGAACGTGGGCCTTGCCAAGGCCGGTGTTGATGATGGCCATCTCGTTACCAATGAAGACGGGCGCGGCAGCATTGGAAAAGCCTTTGTAAGTGATCTTCCAAAGTTCCTTTCCGGTGTCGGCATTGTAGCCGTAGCAGGCTTTGGCTCCCGGAGAGACGAGTTGGCGGACGCCGTTGAGGGTGACGAAGTTGGGCGTGGTGTAGGCTTTACGAAAGTCACCACTGCCACGAATTTTGCCATCGGCTTCTACGTCGCCGAAGTCGGTGGTGCGGTCGGTCTTCCAGACGTTCTTTCCGGTCTTGCGGTCGAGGGCGACGAGGTATTGCACGTCGACACCGTCCATTGAGAGAATGACGAGGTGCTTGTGGAGGACGACGGACGACCCGGGGCCGCGGAAGTGCTGGCAGGGGAGATCACGGCGTTCCCAGACTTTCTTGCCGGTTTTGCGATCAAGAGCTGCCGTTCCGTAGCTGCCAAAGTGAATGTAGACGTGGTCGGCATCGATGGCGGGAGAGCAGGAACCGTATCCGTTGACGTGGTTACTGAGCGGTTCGGGATCGGCGTTCTCGAAGAGAAGGAGGTCGTGAATTTTATTGCCGGTGGTTTTATTGAGGCAAACAGCGTACATCTTTTTCCCGTCGGGTGTGGCGTTGGTGACCCAGACCTCGTTGTCCATGACGACGGGAGTGGACCAGGCGCGGCCGGTGACGGGTGTTTTCCAAACGATGTTCTTGGTTTCGCTCCATTCGGTGGGAAAGCCGTGGAGTTTGCCGTCCCTACGTGAGGGATAGATACCATCGTTATCCGGTCCGCGGAAGGCAGGCCAGTCGGCAAGCGCGGTTGTGATGAGGGAGAGCGGGAGAAGAAATCTGAAAACCATCTTTAAGTAGTCTGTCAGTTGGGGAAGGGGCATCAAGAGGGAATTTTTCCCGAGGCTGGGGAGTCGCCGTCGTTCTTTCATCGAAAAGCTTCGATGAAAAAACGCTCTCCCCTTCCAATACTGCAAATAACCTTAATTGGTTTGCCGATGGTCTGGGTGATCCCGGCAGTATGTCCGCGCTCAATGCCGCCGACGCGCCCCAGGCGATATTTAACGGAGGAGATACCTCAAATATTTGCGCTCCCGGGATCAAGACCGGAAATGGAAATACTTTTTTGACAACCTTTGTCAGCCTGACTGTTCTTCCCGGCGCTTCCGTGACTTTGACCGATATCACTTTCGACAACTGGTCAATCAGCGGAGGGCAGGTTCAGAATGTGAATCGACGCAGTGATTGATCCATCGGGTGCGACCGTGGCGTCGGTGGATGTGGTTGATTGCCTGTCCGGAACGGCAGCAGGAGTTTCGAATGTGACGGCGACTTTCGAGGCTCCCGTGCCATTGTCCGAACCGGGAACCTACACTCTCGGAATCAAAGGAGGCGATTTCCTTGGTGCTAATGAGGCTGGCAATCACACTGCGATTGATCATTTGTCGACCAACGGGGAAGTTGGCGGAGAAGTGGGTCTGCAGGTCACGGAGATCGTTTTTAACCCGGTAGCCGACACTCTTACTCTGACCTGGAATTCCTCTCCCGGTCAGGTTTGCGCCGTGAAGTATTCGACTGACCTCGAGGATTGGGACGCAGACCTGGATGATGGAATTGACGCTGACGATGGTACTACGACGCTCGTTGAATTTGATCTCAGCGAAGCCGGACTACAGGATCTTGCCAAGGGCTTTCTTCCGGGTTGAAGTTCAAACCGGAGGTCAAGGCCTTCTTGAGGCTTGGAATGGGTGGATGCTTTTTCTAGAGTATCCGTCATGAAAGCTATTGCCTTCCTCCTGCTGACTCTTCCTCTCGCTGCCGACCATCACAAGGCCAACGAGCTCACCGCTGCCGAAAAAGAGGCAGGTTGGACCCTCTTGTTTGATGGAAAGTCGACGGAGCATTTTCGGAATTACAAGAAGGAGACGGTGTCTCCGAAATGGGTGGTGAAGGACGGAGAGCTCACGCTTACCGGTCGGGGTGGTGGAGATATTATCACGAAGAAGCAGTATGACTCCTTCGAGTTTACGGTGGATTACAAGATCTCAAAAGGTGGTAACTCCGGGTTGATGTTTCACGTGAAGGAAACAGAGAGCACTCCATGGCGCACTGGTCCGGAAATTCAAATCCAGGACAATGTCGATGGGCACGACCCTCAGAAAGCGGGATGGCTTTATCAACTTTACCAGCCGGCCAAGGGTGTCGATGCTACCAAGCCCGCTGGTGAGTGGAATACCCTGAAGATTCTCATCAAGCCCGGGAAATGTGTGCAGTGGATGAACGGAACGAAATACGTCGAGTATGTCAAAGGCTCGGAAGATTGGGACAAGAGGGTGGCCGCTTCGAAGTTTAGTAAGTTTAAAAATTTCGGAAAAGCAACGAAGGGTCATCTATGTCTGCAGGATCACGGGAACGTGGTTTCCTTCCGGAATATTAAGATCCGGGAGGTGAACTAGTCATGTGAATTTACATCGGGTTCATGAGCGAAGGACCTCCAATATTTTCAAAAAGGACCAAGCTGACCAGATCTCCACTTGGGCACTTTGCCGTTCCCGCCCCGACTCGATACCAATCGGTCGGGAGAAGGTTTCTCTCGCGACCGCCTTTCTTCCATTAGCCGGGAAAGCTGTTTCCGGTTTCGGGTGCGCGGTCTTTTGAGGAGTCTGTATGAACTATTGCCCGGCTATCTCCGGCACGATCGCGTATCGCTGGGAGATTGGGGTTTGGCGAACCGCTGCAAGAGATGAGAAAAAAAGCGCCGAGTGCAAAAAAGAAATTGTGAGAGGATTTTAGTTCTTCAACCAGGGTTGACGCTGGTTTTCAGTGATCTCGGCGTCGAGTTCTTGCATGCGAATGCCGAGTTTGGCGACGATTTCAGGGTGCTCTTCGGCGAGGTTGTTTTTCTCGCCGAGGTCGGCTTCGAGGTCGAAGAGCATGATGTTTGCACGATCCGCGGGTTGGTTTTTTTGGCGACGGTTCTTTTTAATGAGGAGCTTGTATTTGCCCTGCCGAAGGCCTTCGAGATCGCCGCGCGAGGTGTAATAAATGAATTCGTTGCGCGGCGATTTGTTGCCACCGGCAAGGAGGTCGGAGATGTCGAGACCATCGATTTTCTTGTCTTTTGGAAGAGGGGTTTTGGTAAGGGCGGCGATGGTGGGAAGGAGGTCGATGGTGCCGCAGAGTTGGTCGCAGGTGGTGTCGGCAGGGATGCGGCCGGGAGCCCACATGACACAGGGGACACGTTGGCCACCTTCGAAGGTGGTGCCTTTGCCCTCGCGAAGAGACCCCGCTGATCCCCCGTGATGTTTGAATTGAAGCCACGGTCCGTTGTCGGTGGTGAAGATAAGGTAGGTTTTTTGATCGAGCTTCAATTCACGAAGGAGTTCTGCGATGCGTCCAACTTCGGCGTCGATATGCTCGATGACGTTGGTATAGGCGTTGAAGGGATTTGGGTCGCGGATTTCATCCGGAACATAGAGTGGGATGTGTGGCATAGAGTGGGGGAGGTAGAGGAAGAAGGGCTTGTCCTTGTTGGCTTTGATGAAATCAATGGACCGGTCGGTGTAGCGTCGGGTGACGGTGCGCTGGTCGACTGGGAGTTCGACGATTTTCTCGTTCTCCATGAGGGGTGTTTTCCACTTGGTGAGAGTGGATTCGGGGTCTTTCCAAAGTGCGTCCATGCCTACCCAGCCTCCTTTGGGTTTCCCCTTGTTGTCGGGGTGATTCATGTCGTTTGAGTAGGGGATGCCGAGGTAGGAGTCGAAGCCGTTGCTGGTGGGAAGGGTTTCGGGATGGTGGCCGAGGTGCCATTTGCCAAAGCAGGCGGTAGCGTAGCCCTGGCCCTTGAGGTGATCGGCGATGGTGTGCTCTTCGGGGTTGAGTCCTTTTGTCGAGGAGGGAAAGAGGACGTGTTGGTGCATGCTGACGCGTTTGGGATAGCAACCGGTGAGAAGGGCTGCGCGTGAGGGGGAGCAGACGGGGGAGGCGACCATGAAGTTGGTAAACTTGCGGCCTTCCTTGGCGAGGCGGTCGATGTTGGGGGTTTTGATTTTGGTGGAGCCGAAGCAGCCAAGATCACCGTAGCCCTGGTCGTCGGTGAAGATGACGATGAAGTTTGGTTGATCGGCAGCGCGGCCGATGAGCGAGGTGATCGCGAAGGTGAAGAGCAGGAGTTTGTTCATGAAGTCTGGTGGGTTGGGGATGAGGTTAGAAGCGTTCTCCGGGGCCGGTATTCCAGAGGAGGTGCATTTCCTCGAGGGTGGGATTCCTGGCGGGGCGGATGACGCGGAAGCCGAGGCCCCAGTTGTCGGTGTGATACCAAATCGATTTTGGATCCTGCGGGTCGGTGTTCTTCCAGCTTTTGTCGGAAGGAAGCCGCTGGCCGGAGCGAAGTTCCTGTGGGTCGGAATCCCAGTGGCCGCCGCGGGTCACGCGTGGGTAGCGCTTGGGCGAGAGGGCGAAGGGATTGGCGGAGCCTTCGGGGTGTTTGCTGTAGTCGGGAAGGTAGGCATCGAGGGTCCACTCGGTGACGTTGCCGTGCATGTCGAAGAGTCCCCACGGGTTGGGCTTTTTGGTGCCGACGGGCTGATAGGAGCCATCGGAGTTTTCAAAATACCAACCGTACTCGTCGAGCTTGGAGGCGTCGTCGCCAAAGGAATAAGCTGTGGTGGTGCCGGCGCGGCAGGCGTATTCCCACTCGGCTTCGGTGGGGAGACGGTAATAATGGCCGGTTTGGGCGGTGAGCCATTCGCAAAATTTTGAGGCGGAGTGTTGGGTGGCGGCGACGGCTGGATATTTGCTATCGTAGCCGGCGTTGTCTCCCATGCTGTTGTGCATGGGCATGTAGGGAGGGGTGGGCTGGGAAATGGCGTCGACCAGGTCGGGATTGCTCTGCAGGGGGGCTTCGGGCGAAAGCTTGTTTCCATCGAGGTCCAGTGTGCCATCCTTGTTGCGGTTTTTGCCATTCTCCATGAAGGCCCGGTAGAGTCCCCATGTGGTCTCGGTGGAAGCCATCCAGAAGGGCTCGATTTTGATCTTCTTTTGCGGGCCTTCGTCTGCAGAGCGGTCCGCTTCGCTATCCGGAGTTCCGAGGGTGAATTCACCACCGGGGATGGGGAGCATTTCGAAGGTGGCATTGTCTGCTCCGGGGACGTTTTCAGTGTAAGGTTCGAGGTCACCCTCGGGAACGGGCTTGAGCTTGGCAAAGATTTTCTCGGAGACGGGAAGAAACTTGGCTGCGTTGTCCGGCATGTCACCCGGGATGATGTTCAAACCATCCGTGCTGATCTTCGGAGCCTCGGGCTTTGGTTCGGGTCTTTCCTCCGGAAGGAAGGGGTAGAGTTCGCGGTCGCAGCAGGATCCGAGAAGAGCGCAGCATGAAATGGTGATGATTTGAAGAGGTCGCGGACGAGTCATGGTAAGGTCTTGTGACACCGCTACTTAACCCGACCGCTGGATCTATCAAGCCTTCTTGGTTGACGGTTTCCGGAAATCAGTCAGTCTCCTCACCCCTATGAAACAGATCGGATTTTGCCTGAGTGCGTTGTTGGTTGGTGGCTTGTTGAATGCGCAGGATGTGTTGAAGCCCTTGATAGTCGAGGGTTACCGCGAGTTTGATGCGGCCGGGAATGTTGCGGTGCAGGCGCTTGATGCAGAGCGGGTAAATGAGCTCCTGGGATACCTTCCGGGGTTTGCCTCCGTTGCCTCCGATTCGGCTGGTTATGGTGACGTAATCGGGATGAGGGGGTCGACGAACACCTTGTTCTTTGGTGGAGCTGGCGTTGCAATGGTGGTGGATGATGTCCCTTACGGTGATGTTTTTGGTTATTCGACCGAGTTTTTTGATCTGGAATCCTTCACCCTTCACCGGGGTCCCCAAGGATCTCGCTTCGCCCGGAATGGAGTGGGCGGCCTGATGGAGCTACGAACGCTGGCACCTACAAAGGAGCATGAGCACGCGTTCAGCGCCGAGTATGGCAGCTACAACCTCACCCACCTTCGGTTTCGGTCCAGCGGACCACTTGATAAGGATTGGTCCTATGCGTTTCAGACTTATTTCAAGGAGCGGAATGGTTTCGTCGACAATGTCACTCTTGGTCGTGATACAGATACCCGCGAGCAGTTCGGGACCCTTGGAAGCCTTTACTACACTCCCAGCAAGGATTTGGAAATGCGCTTCCGCTTCATGTATGAGCGGACCCGTGACGGGAGTCAGCGGCTGACTGCGCTGCCCGGTGTGAATTCGGCTTTTGGTCCGATAGTTGATTCACAGCGTGTGCAAGACCCTTTCAAGGTGGCCAGCAATGTCCCGGGGGTGACTGAGATCGATCGCTTTCAAATGTCGATGCACATCGATCAGAATTTCGGGTGGGGGAACCTAAAATCCATCACGGCCTTCTCGAATTGGAAGCTAGGACCAAATACGGTCGATCTGGATTTGACGGCCTTTGATCTCTCCAGGTCATCGATTGAGCAGGAACAAAATCTCTTTAGTCAGGAATTCCGTATTCAGTCCGATCAAGATGCCGATTTTCGCTGGCTCGGCGGGCTGGCCTACCTGAGCAAGGATAACCAAGGCGTGGCCAATCGATTTTTCCCTCTTCCCTTTGGAGGAATCTTCGCGAATCAGTTCACGAACTTTGACATTGAGGAAAAGAGCTTTGCACTCTTTGGAAACGTTCAATGGGACCCGGTCGAGAATTTGACCGTCGAAGTGGGTGGACGTCTTGAGTATGTCGATAACTCCATCATTCGGAGCAAGAACGAGCCGGGAGGTGGATTCATTCCTCTCCCTCCAACCTTTGCCAACGAGAGTGATGGCTTCTATTTCTCCCCGTCACTCGGCGCGACTTATGCTTTGAGTTCCGAGACGAGCGTTTTTGCGCGGACTTCGCTTTCATACAAACCCCAGGGTTTCACCGCCTTCAGTGATAATGCGGCGACAACTGATTTTGATGAAGAGCAGTCCTGGGAGACTGAAATCGGGGTTCGTTGTCAAAGCAGCGATCAATCCGTCGGCGCGGAGTTACGTGGCTACTACAAGCGGATCGATGACTATCAGTTGAACCAGAGTGTTCCGAATACGACTGATTTCATCATCGCGAATGCCGACCGGGTGGAAGCCCTCGGTGTTGAGGGTGAAGTCTTCTGGAGGCCCGTGAGTGGGTTGACTGTTCAGGCGAGTGCAGGCTGGAATCAGATTGAGTTTGAAGAGCACACTGGAGCAGGTGGCGTAGATTTGTCTGGAAACGATGTGCCGTTTTTGCCGGAGTTTACGGCCGGGATGGTCGTCAGATACGACTTTGAGAACGGCTTTTTTGCCCAGACCGGGGTGCGTGCCGTGGGAGCCACCTACTTTGACGAGACCAACAATGGTGACTTCCGCCAAGGTTCTTACGAGGTATGGGATGCGCAATTCGGCTTTCAGGGAGAAAGTTGGAATGCCGCGATTTTCGCCCGTAACCTTTTCGACGAGGATTACTACAGTTTCATGAACAACCAGATTTCGGCAGGCGTTGTGGGTGATCCTGAAATGTATGGGGTTCGGGTTGGTTTGGAATTCTAAAAGAATTCAGAGAAAGATTGGGCTTGCCTGCAAGGCGGTTTTGTGGTTTTCCACTCCGCCCGCGGGTAAATTTTCACCCGCTAAATTTTGGAGTTATGGATGCAGACAATATCGTTCCTTTTGAAGCACCTACTCCTCCTCCCCGTTCCAGTGCGATCCCTATGAAAAACGATCTTGTCGAAAAGGCTGCAGAAATTGTCCCCGATCCCCTCGTGCTCATCAATCTTGTGTCCAAGCGCGTGGCTCAGTTGAATCAGGGCCGGTCCCCGTTAATCAATGCTCTTCCCAGCATGGGATTTGCCGATATTGCCCTGACCGAGATCATAGAGGGTAAGATCAAGCTGATTGAAGGATCGAATTCCTAGAGGCGGTCTGCTTTTTTTGAAGGCAGGCGCAATTTTGAGTGTCATGTCTAAAGAAGTAGCCACCAACAAACGTGCGCGCCGTGATTATAACATTACGGAGACTTTCGAGGCCGGATTGGTTCTGTGTGGAACTGAGGTGAAATCGATCCGCGAGGGAAAGGTCAGCATCACCGAGTCCTTTGCCCGGATCGAGCGGGGCGAGTGTTGGCTTTATGGCTGTGATATCCAGCCCTGGCAAACCGCCGGAGCCTATTTTCAGCATGAGGCGAAGCGACCCCGCAAATTACTTCTTCATAAGAACGAGATCCTCAAGCTTTCCCAGGCTACCCTGCAGAAGGGCTTCACATTGATCTGCCTCAAGCTTTATTTCAAGGGACGGCGCGTTAAGGTCCAGCTTGGCCTGGGAAAAGGCAAGGGGCATAGCGACCAGCGACAGGATCTCAAGAAGAAGACCGAGTTGCGTGAGGCTCAGCGGGAAGTGGCCCGCTTCAACAAGGGGCGGGGACTTTAGACCGAGACCGAACCGGCCGGATTACCGGTGGGTCGGCCCGGCAAGTGCTTTAAAGATCGGCTGAAGCTCTCCGGCTTTCCCGTAGGTCTTCTCAAGTTTTTCCATCATACGCCCGAACTTTGTGGGGCCGTGTTCGGTCAAAGGGGTAAAGTGGCTCCCGTAGCGGGCGAGCTGGGTTTTCGAGAAAACATCAAGAGCCTCCATCCCCCGAACGTGGGCCACAGCTTCCTCGCTTTTTGAAAGCCCGGCATGAAGCTTCTCGATTTTCTGCTTGAACCGCCCCTTCAGTTGGCACTCCGATGTCAGCATTCGGGTCAGATAAGTGGCGTCTCCTTTTGTGGTCAGGGCCATCTCTTTTAGGTATGGCAGAACCCGCTCTTCGAAGGTTTTGATCTCCTCGCTCCTGCCGGCGGCGTGTTCATAAAGCCCCCGGGCATACATCCAGATCATGCCAATTGCGATGTCCCGGGAATCGGGCATTTCACGAGCACCCACATAGAAGTTATGGGTGGCGTCCTCGTCGAATTTGGCGGCGGCATAGGCTGTCAGGTAGCGATAGCTGCTATTTGTGCTGCCTGCCATGAAGTGGTGCCCTTTATTCGCTCCGGTCATGTCCGGAGTGAAGTATCCTGAAACGGTATAGGTGCCGGCGCTCTTCATCTTGAGTGAATTGTGGAAAGCAGCAGTTCCGCCGCTTTTGTCACCGCCAAAGTGAATGCCATTGCCGCTGATGTTGTAATCACCTTTCACGTCTGCGAGAACATCCCGGGTGTGGGCGAAATTGTTGAGCAGGGTGACTTGTCCCTCGTAACGAGCCTCGATCGGGCTAGCGATGATCATTCCGAGGACGTCGGCAGCTTCGCTAAAGCGCTGCAAGGTTTCCGCCTTGGCACCATCGGACTGGGTCCAGATCATGACGGGAGCACAAGTCCCGGGATCGAGGTCTTTGGGAACGTAGACAAAGTAGGAGGTGTCGGCATCCGCTTTAACCGGGCCTTCCAAACTGCCGGCATTGGCAACAAGCCGGACTTCCTTCTTCTTGAAATGCTTTTCGAGGAACGCTTGATCCTGCTCGGAAAATTCGTCGATGCCCAGGGTGAGTTCGCGACCGTCTTTGGTGATAAGTTGAATTGCACCGTTTTTGGTCATCTCGATGGCTTTGGCGGAAATCTTGCTCCCGCTTTTCGAGGTCCAAATGCGTAATTCGGTCGGCTCGACAGCCCCCGCATATGAAGAAAGTGCGAAGAGTAAAATCGCAAGTGGCCAGAATTTCATGATCTCAAAGCTATGGTATGCAGGAGGCAATGTCAAAGAGGCAAAAGCACCGGCTCGGTCATGCTTCCCGTATTCCTTGGATCGCAATGGCCATATCAGGAGCACCAAAGGTTGAAGATCCGGCTACAAAGACATTGGCTCCTGCGGCCCCCGCAATCGCGGCGGTCTCCAGTCCGATTCCGCCATCGACTTCAATATGGTAGTCGAGTTTGTTCCCGGCCCGGTATTTTGCCCCGGCTGCGACCTTGGGCATGACTTCTTCCATGAACGACTGGCCCCCAAATCCGGGCACCACTGTCATTACGAGAAGAAGGTCAATTTCAGCAAGGAAAGGAACAACCGTCTCGAAGGGCGTTGCCGGGTTGAGCGCCAGCCCGGCGAGGCAGTTTGCTTCACGAATCGCCTTTAACGTTGAGGCGACATCGTGGTCGGCTTCTGGTTCGACATGCACTGTGATCAGGTCGGCTCCTGCCGCAATAAAGCGGGGAAGGTAGTGATCGGGTCGGGTGATCATGAGGTGGACATCCAGAAAGATATCATTGGTCTCGTGAACCGCCTGAATCATCGCCGGCCCAAATGAGATGTTGTCCACGAAATGCCCGTCCATGACATCCATGTGCATCCAGTCAGCTCCGGCGTTGATGGCGCGGGAGGTTTCAGCCCCGACCCGGCCGAAGTCAGCGGCGAGGAGGGAAGGGGCGATGATGCGATCTTGGCAGGTCCACTTTTTCACGCCCCGAGTCATAGGGTGAAAACCGGCTCGAGGCGCGAAAAAAAATCAGAACAAAAAGAGAATTTATTCTCCGAGTGGCTTGATCACGATGGCGTGTTCGTCGAACTTCGCGGTGGCTCCGGTCCCGTCGAGAACATACCTGAGGGCAACCGAGGCCGGGATGTTTTTCATCTTCAAGGTGACCTCTTGATTACTGACTTTGACCTTGGGGTCGCGGAGGACGAAGTTAGCCGCCAGTTTCTTGTCACTGGCTTTTAAGATGAGGACATTGAGTGCTTCAAGAGCTTCTTCGAGGGTGGCCTTGTTGAAGTTGATCTCGGGAATCATGACTTTTTCGAAGAGAGCCTTCCTGCGCGCCACCTTGGCACGCGCGTTCAACTCGGGAATTCGCGCAAGTTGGAACTTTGCCGGGGTATAACCTGGTTTGATTTTCAGGACATTCTCGAAGGCTGTTTTGGCTGCCATCGGGTCACCGGCCTTCAGCGCGGTCATGCCTTTCTGATACCAGGCTGCGGCACTCAGTTCTTTTTCCTTTTTGCTCTGGGCGACTCCGGTACACGTCAGCGCCAGACCGATTGCTATACTAGCGGTCATTTTTTTCATTGTTTCTTGGGATTAGGTTGGTGTCTGTAAATAAGCGAATTATCGATATTTACAAAGGAAGCATAGCAACTCCCGGATTCCCCGTCAAGAACCCGTCGTTTTGTCGCGGAATTAGACCTGGTCCTTTTCGAGGAAGGTGAAGAGATATTTCCCGCTGGACAAATAGTGTTCATCGAAACAATGTCCTGAATGGCTCACAATCTTACAAAGCGGCAGCAAGAGTTGTTGGATTTTCTGAAATTGTCTCAAAACAAGAATGGTCTGATGCCCTCCACTCGTGAGATTCAGGCGCATTTCGGCTTTGCGAGTCAAACTGCGGCGATGAGCCACCTACGGGCGCTGGAGAAGAAAGGCGTGATCGTTCGTCTGCCCGGGAAGGCCAGAGCAGTTGTTTTCCCCGAGGATTTGGAGCGCGAGGAGCTCGTCGATATTCCAATTTACGGTTCAATCGCAGCGGGGATGGCGGAAGCGATTGAAGAAGAGAAGCAAGGTTGTATTTCGATCGATATCGCGTCGCTTGGAATTCCTCGCAACGCCCGCACGTTTGCCCTCAAAGTCCGTGGAGAGTCGATGATCGATGCGCACATTTGCGATGGCGATACGGTGTTGTTGGAGTTCCGGGAGCCACGGCATATGGATATCGTGGCCGCCTTGATTGATGGAGAAACAACCTTGAAGCGTTTTGTCCTGGAGAATGGTCGTCCTTTTCTTCGCGCGGAGAACAAGGATTTCCGGGATTTGATTCCGGCTCGTGAGCTCGTGGTGCAAGGAGTCCTGGTGGGCCTTCTGCGGACCGGCTTGATGTAGTTCCGGTTCGGCTTGTTTGGAATTCCAACCAAAGCCCCGGGTCCCAGACGCGGGAGCTTTTTACGACCAAGCCGAAAAGCAGACGAAGTGGGGTCGTCGCGTTAGGGCGGAGTGGTGAGGGGAGATCTGCGAATTTAAATTGAGTTTGGAAAACGGGTTCGCCTGTGGTTTTATCCGGTTTAACACGAGCGTTTGGCCCGCGTGGAAATGATTATAACTACATCAATGACACACAGATTTCTATTACTGGCGGGTCTGGCTTTGACCATGGGACCGTTGGTCCTTCAGGCAGCGGATTTCTCCTCGGAAGACTCCAAGAAGAAGAAAAAAAAGAAGGGGCCAGGCGATTGGTGCGATACTCTGCAGGATTTTGGCGAACTTTATGATGTTAAGAAAAAAAAGAACCCCTACGTGCAGAAGGTCGAGATTTTTGGACGATACCAGCAGCAATGGATTTATTCAGATGGCACCGACCGTGGTCGCGATTTCAGCGGATATGGCCAGGAACTAAGGCGATTCCGGGTGGGGGCCTCGGTTGAATTTTTTGATCGCTGGAAGTTCCAGGGGCGGATCAATCTGGAAGAGGGAGACGTCAACAATACCCGGCTGCACCATAATGATGTCGACACGTTGATCATCCGATATGAGTCCAAGGATATTGGTTTTTTGAATGAACCGATGTTTGGTTACGGCTTAACCAAAGTCGATTTCGGAGGCGAGTGGTATACTTCCTCTCGTTACATTAAGACGGTCGAGCGAAGTAATCTCGCGACCATTTTTTCTCCGGATCGTGCCACGGGATTCTTCTCGGCCTTTGAGATTGAGGATTTTGATGTCGTTTGCGGGATTTTCTCATCCCGCGATCGTGATTACGCCTTGGCGGATTGGGATGGCGGAGAGGTCTATTTCGCTTCGATTCGGACCAAGATTGGGAAGGGAAAACTGAGGGCGGACTACATGTATGTGGATGCCACCGAGGAAGAGGATGAAATCTTCGGCTTCAATTGGGCGGTCTCATTGACCTACGACAAGGACATCGGGGATTGGGAGCTGATGGTGAATGGAACCTATGGTCGCAATGAGGACGGGGACATTTACGGGATTGTCATCATGCCTTCGATTTACCTCATCGAGGACCGGCTGGAGGCGGTGTTTCGTTACCAATGGGCGCATTCGACTTCGCTGCAACTTCGTCCCGGGAACGACAATCACACTTCGATCCGTGCGATTGCGGAGGCGGATGGGGTGAAAATTGCTCCAGGTGATGACAATCACGCCTTCTACGCCGGGTTGAATTATTACTTTTGCGAGGACAATCTCAAGCTCATGACCGGTATCGAATACGAGACTCTGACCGGGGGGATCACCGATGCCGAAGCGACCACACTTTGGGGAGCGCTACGCTTCTATTTCTAATCTCTCCACGCAAGGTCGTTCCCGATTTTTAGAGCGTTGAACACCGCCATGTGACAAAATCCTCACATGGCATGTTTGTGGTCGTGAGCCGACTTTGTTAACTTGATCCCAAGACGTTCATGGAGGACGGCTTTCAGAACCCTTCCCGGAATGATCAAAAAAACCACCACAGCTTTTGCTCTCGGTCTCCTTTTTAGTCTCCCTCTTGCCGCAGATCCTGAAAAGCTGGTGATCATGGGGTCCGATACCCTTGGGTCCAAACTTGTTCTCCAATTGAAGGAAGCCTACATGACGTTAGGGCGCGATACTGAATTCGAGATCTCCGCCGAGGGTTCCTCCCAGGCCTTCGCCAATCTCCTGGCCGGAGAAGCCGACATCGGCATGTCCAGCCGGGATGCCCAGGAGGAGGAAGCCAATCGGTTCCTCGCCAAGGGAAAGAAGTTGGTGGAGCACGCTGCTGGTTGGGATATGATTGCAGTCATTGTGAATGAAAAGAAGGGTGTCCGTAAGCTAACGCTCAAGGAGATTGAGGGGATCTTCACGGGTGATATTATGGACTGGAGCGAACTCGGAGGTAAACCGGGCAAGATTTCCGTCTATACCCGTAACACCGCATCCGGGACTTTTCAGATTTTCCAGCGTCTGGCGATGGGGGGGCGGGACTACTCGGCATCGGCCCAAAAGCTGGCAGGGAACGAGCAGATTGCCAGTGAGGTGGCTGCCAACGAAAATGGGATCGGATATGTTGGATTGGCCTTTATCGACAAGAAGGGTTTGCGGGCGGTGAAAGTCGATAGTGTTTCTCCCAGTCCGAAAAACAAAGGGAAATACCCCCTCGCTCGAAAACTTTTCTTCTACACCGCAGGTGAGCCGAAAGGGAGTGTGAAGAAATTTCTCGATTGGGCCACCAAGTCGGATGCCGCCAAGGAAATTGTCGCGAAAGTTGGGTTTATCTCAGTTAAGTAGAGACCGTTTAAGGGCTTCTTTTTTGGAAGGTAATGGTACGAAATTGTCACACACCGCTTTTCTGTGCCTGTATTCTCAAGCAATTTATTATAAGGCAAACCCGTGACGAGTTTCCCAATTCCCCCCGATGGCAAATAAGTTTCAATCCAAAGGGCGGCGCTTGTTCGGCGTTGGTATCCAAGGGTAGATCAAAGGCTTCTTTAGTGGAAATGCCGGGGTTTCAATGGGGGTGATTTTCCTCATTTTTTTGTTTCTGGTTTTTGAAGCGGTTCGCTTTTTCCCTGATCACCACCGCGAACTGAAGCTGGTCCGCAGGACCGGTCAGGAATACGTCGATTTCCTAAGGCGCGAGGCGAGGGGATATCAGGAGATTTCGAGCTACACAAACCAAGCCTACTTTCAGGAGTTGGATGCACGGGTTGGTGTGCAGCGAGGCTTGGTTGATGGGTTTGAAGTCCTGCAAGGAATGATCGAGGATGGTGCGGAGCCTGAGATTGAGGCTTTGGCAGAAGCCCGCGATGTCTCTGATCCAGTGGCTTTAAGGGCCGCGGAGAAACGTTATTGGGGCCGGGTTGCGGAAAGTCGACTCTTCTTCGGTGCCTGAACCGCATGAACGATCTTGTGGAGACATCCAGAATTACGGGCGGTCGAATCGAGATTCTTGGTCAGGATATCAACGCTCCGGATGTCGATGT
>Ga0213866_10000707_pt1 | contig 25997 bp, 23 predicted proteins | sample PICome_11_FD_160079 | JGI IMG/M metagenome (GOLD analysis project Ga0213866, IMG submission 160079) | Coastal seawater microbial communities near Pivers Island, North Carolina, United States - PICO284 | ecosystem: Environmental > Aquatic > Marine > Coastal | place: USA: North Carolina...
ATCGCCAAAGAGAAGATCCCCACCCTGTTCGAACCTTTTATTCAGGAAGATAGCTCTATTAACCGTCGCTTTGGAGGCAGTGGTCTCGGACTGTCGATAGCCAAGACTCTGGTGGAGGCAATGGGCGGCAGTGTGCGTATCAACAGTGAGGTGGATGTGGGTTCCACAGTGACTTTTAGCTGCAGGTTCTCTGAACCCCAAGTAGATTCGGCACGAGAGCGTTTTCAGAAAAATTTATCATCCTCGTCAGAAATCCTATCTGGCGTGTCGATTTTGGTGGCTGAGGACAATCCATTTAATCAAGAGTTGCTGCTTAAATTATTCAAGGGTTATGGCGCCCACTGCACGGTTGCACAGACAGGATTGGAAGCCATAGAAATGGCTAACAATCCAGATATTGATGTGGTGCTTATGGATATGCATATGCCTGAAGTTGATGGCATAGCTGCCACAGATACCATTGTCAGGCAGTGCATAGACTACCCTCCTATTATCGGATTGACTGCAGATATTGTTGAGTCAGAGAGACAAAAGATGATCTTAGCTGGTGCTGTAAAGGTGCTCCTAAAACCCATTGATGAGGTGCAGTTAATCAATGCTATTCTCGATGTAGTCAGTGAGCGGCGCGAAACTCCTGCTGTCATCCAAGGAGGATTGTTGGCTGCGGTGTTACCCCCAGCCGAATTAAAGATTGCTCTACTCAAAAGTATCACGCAACTGCAAACAGCCTTTGGTAGCCCAGAAAAAGTCGAGCTAAAAGAAATTATTCACGATTTGCTGGGTTTGTGCGGTCTATATGGAATGACAGATCTGCGGGAATTGGTATTGGACCTGAGCAACACCCATAGCAGCTTGAGCACTGCACAAAATCTGCAGAAGATTAAAAAAATTTACAAGTTTATTGAAAAATCCAAAGTCCTCAATGAGCAGTCTTGAAGTGAATCTTTATCACTGAGAGTGCCCTATGCTACTTTAAATAGTACTTTATAACTAGAACTTCAGAGTAATACTAATTCGCCATATACCCTATTAATATACTTATGCATGATCGGCCTAAGCAGGATGCTTCTGAAAGGATTCAAGTTAGTCTACTTTGCTAACGAGTAATTGCGGTGAAAGTGTTATTACAAGAGAGCAATCGACTGTGGTAATTCGATTAACCAATGCTAGGACGACAAGGTAGTTGTCTATCGCCAGGGAGGCGAAGGCCGATTCTGTTGTGTACCCCCCTTATCTTTACCTCGCCTAGGCGAGGTTTTTTTATGCCAGTTGAAAAATAATTGCTTTTCTCAGCGACCGATACATCATAGACTGAGACCATTCTACTATGGAGATGATTAGTCAAAAGTGATTAACAACAGACTCAATACGCTCAATGCAGCCGCTTGTGTTTAGCCGCTCCGACTATCATCTTACCTCGAGTACAGTGATCTCAGATGGTCACAATCATGGGTTTCATGTCAATGAGTAATCCCAAAGACTTAGTCGATGGCTTCGCCGAGCGCGAGGCAGCCAAATATGAAAAGCCGATTCCCAGCAGAGAGTTTTTAATAGATTATCTTGAGCAGAGTATTGGTCCTCTGACTCACAGTGAGATCTGCACCGGCCTGCAAATCCATGATGAAGCTCAGATTGAAGCTATGCGCCGCCGCTTGAAAGCAATGGAGCGCGATGGTCAGTTAGCGATAAATCGTCGAGGAGGCTATGGCACCCTAGACAGATTGCATCTGATTAAGGGTCGGGTGACAGGGCATGCTGAAGGCTATGGTTTTGTGTCCCCACTGGGCGAAAATGGTCAGGATATCTACCTTTCCAGTGTGCAGATGCGCCGCGTTTTTGACGGGGATTTAGTCTTGGTACGTATTGCTGGCTGGGATCGCCGCGGGCGTCCAGAGGGTACGCTGGTGGAAGTTTTAGAGCGCAATACTTCACAGCTGGTGGGCCGTTACTTTTGCGAGAGCGGAATAAATTTTGTCAGGCCGGATAATCCGCGTATTAGTCAAGATATTCTAATTGCCGACGGACAGTTGGGCGCCGCTGTGCCAGGGCAGATTGTGGTGGTGGATATTGTTGAGCCACCGACACGGAGTAGCCTGCCGATTGGACATATCGCCGAGGTATTGGGAGAGCATTTAGATCCGGGTATTGAGATAGAGATAGCTATCCGCAACTATGCTATTCCCCATCAGTGGCCAAAAGATGTGGAGATGGAAACCAGTGTTATCCCCACCGAGGTCGACACTGTTGAACAGCGCATTGATCTGCGTTCCCTGCCACTGATTACCATTGACGGTGAGGACGCTCGAGATTTTGATGATGCGGTCTTCTGCCAGTCGCAGCCCCACGGCGGTTGGACGCTGATTGTCGCCATTGCCGATGTCTCCCACTATGTGGCTACAGGTTCAGCACTGGATAGAGAGGCCTACCAGCGGGGCAATTCGGTTTACTTCCCCAACCATGTGGTGCCGATGTTGCCAGAGAAGCTCTCCAACGGTATTTGCTCATTGAATCCCGCTGAGGATCGTCTCTGTATGGTCTGTGAGATGCAGATTGATGCCCGGGGAATCATTACTGACTATCAGTTTTATGAAGGAGTTATGCATTCTCACAGACGTATGACCTACACCCAAGTTGCACAAATTATCTCGGAGCGAACCGCTGAAAATAACGCGTCTATTCGCCAGCGATTTTCTGAGATCCTGCTACAGATCGATAACCTGCAGGATCTCTCATTGGCACTGCAGCGCCGCCGAGCCGAGCGTGGTGCCATAGAGTTTAACAGTCAAGAAACGCGTATTCTTTTTGATGGTCAGCGTAAAATAGATCAGATTGTTCCGATTGAAAGGACTGATGCTCACCGGTTGATTGAAGAGTGTATGCTGTGTGCCAACCTTTGCTGTGCACAGTTGTTGGAGAAATCAAAGCTGCCGGCAATCTTTAGAGTTCACGAGGGACCAAAGGATGAGCGGCTAGCTGCGGTTCGAGAGTTCCTAAGTGAATTGGGCATAGGCTTGGGCGGTGGTGATGATCCGCAACCAGCGGACTATCAGCGAGTTCTCAAAGCAGCGGAAAACCGGGAGGATGCGCAGGTTATTCACTCGGTACTGCTCCGATCCATGAGTCAGGCTGTCTACCAACCGCAAAATCACGGCCACTTTGGGCTGGCTTTTGAGTCTTATACCCACTTCACTTCACCGATCCGGCGCTATTCCGACCTGCTGGTTCATCGAGCTATTCGCAGCCTCATCAGAAGTTCTAAAAAGATACCGCATATCAGGCGTGCCGAGCATTACACAGCTGTCGATGGATCGACAATTTACCCCTATCAGCCTGCACAGTTGGATGAAATTGGCCAGCATATATCAATGACTGAACGGCGTGCCGATGATGCCACCAGAGAGGTTGTCAGTTGGTTAAAGTGTGAGTATCTGATGGATAGAGTGGGTGAGGAGTACCGAGGTATCATTAATGCAGTGACCGGTTTTGGCTTGTTCGTTATGCTCGATGAATTGCTGGTGGAGGGATTGATTCATGTCACCGGCCTCCCCAAGGATTACTATTATCATGAGCCGGCCCAGCAGCGGATGGTCGGTGAGCGCAGCGGTAGAGTTTACCGATTGGGTCAGAAGCTGACAGTCAGGGTGGTGCGGGTCAATTTGCAGGAGCGAAAAATTGATTTTGATCTGGTTGACAGCGGCGCGGAAAAAAGCAGCCGGGCGAGACCACCGCGAAAAACCAAAAATCCTAAGCATGCCGGCAATAGCGCCAAGCGGTCGAGCGCAAAAGGTAAAAGCAAAGGCAAAACCAAAGGTAAAAAATCCAATTCACGCCGTTAATTAAAGTTTGCGGGGCGTCGGAATCCGTCGCTGTAGCACCGCTGAAGAAAGATACTTCAGATTCTAAAGAACGGTCAGTTTGGTTCAGGACAGGTGATTGGGCAGCAGTATCTCTAACAGTTGACCAATATAGTCAATAAACAGGGTGCCGGTGCTTCTCGAATAGAACTTATCGTCACTGCTGCCCAGCACTAGGATGCCCCACGGCTGATCACCATTTAGAGGTACAGCCACCACCGAGCGCACCGCTGAGCCTTGATCGCCAAACAAAAAGGCAATTTCTGAGTCGCTAATAACCCCGCTGACGGTCTGTTCGGCGGCCAGCAATGCGCCTATTTCAGCATTCGCCCTGTCGCCAGTAACTCGATTGACTGCAGTGGGATTATCGACCCCAGTTTGGTCTATTGTGTCGTCTACTATTACCAGACTGTAAAACTCTGTGGAAAAATCCTCTCTGAGGCTTTGATAGAGGGTATCAACCAGCTCGCTGAGGTCTTGGGCTGCAAGCAGGCTTAAAACCAGTCGATTGGTTTTTTCGAAAAGTATCACATTTTCGCTGGCAGCGGTGACCATTTGCTCCACCTTGTCTGCCATCTGTCTGTTGCGGTCGCGCATCACACCAACCTGTCGCTCCACTAGAGAGATCGCCTTGCCACTGTGGTGAGGGATCTCCAATAGCTCCAAGATATCAGGATTTTTTTCCAAGAAATCTCTGTGTTGCTGGAGATATTCTCTGACAAACTGCTCTGGAGATAGACCGTTTAGCTGTTGTTCTTCACTCATAATTTTATTTTTCCATGGAAAACAGTGACTGCAGGACCTGTCATAGAGACCGCATTGCCATCCCCCTGCCATTCTATAGACAGCTCACCACCTGGCAATGCTACTTGCACCGCATGATCCACTAGATCGCTCTGTATGGCGGCTACTGCCGCCGCACAGGCACCGGATCCACAGGCCTGCGTCTCGCCGACACCGCGCTCGAATACTCGCAATTGAATGTGCTGTCGATCTTTTATTGCCATAAAGCCGACATTGACGCTCTCTGGAAAGCGCGAGTGCTGTTGCAATTGAAGACCCAAATCGGCAACTGGCGCGGTTTCAATGTCTGCAACCTGAATGACAGCGTGGGGGTTGCCCATAGAGATCGCCGACAGCTGATGGATCTCGCCGCCGACTTCAATCTCATAGAGTAACTGCTGTTGCTCAGCTGCAAATGGAATAGCGCTGGGGTCTAACTGCGGTGATCCCATATTGACCTGAATTAAATGCCGGCCTCTAGACCGCACTTCCATCACTCGATTTTTAGTCTGTAATTGCAGCGATTGCTTGCCAGAGAGCTGTTGATCGAAAATATAGCGACCCATGCAGCGTGCACCATTGCCGCACTGCTCGACCTCAGCACCATCACAATTAAATATTCGATAATTAAAATCGATATTTTTTGCTGTCGGCGGCTCGATAATTAACACTTGATCACAGCCAATGCCAAGGTTGCGGTCGGCGATGCGACGCACCAGTTCGGGAGTAATATCGACTGCTTGTCGCACCGCGTCGATGAGCACAAAGTCATTGCCCAAGCCGTGCATTTTTGTGAATTTTGTCAGCACTTATGAGGCTCCTCTAGGCTTCGGGTATTAGCTGTTCACCCCTAACCAAATCAGCGACGGTCTCCCTCGCTCTTATCAGGTGTAGCTGTTGACCATCAACCATCACTTCTGCCGCTCTAGGGCGGCTGTTGTAATTTGAGCTCATTGTAAAACCATAGGCCCCGGCTGATGCCAGACTGAGATAGTCTCCCTCGGCAATCGCCAGGGTTCGGTCTTTGCCCAAGAAGTCACCGGTCTCACAGATTGGACCCACCACATCATAGTTTTTTGATTGCCGCTCATGGATAACTTCAATAGGGCTGATATCCATCCACGCATCATAGAGTGCTGGACGCAACATATCATTCATAGCGGCATCGACAATCGCAAAGTTTTTGTCGCCATTGGCTTTGATCACCTGCACCTGAGTCAGCAGTACCCCAGCGTTGGCAGTGATTGAGCGTCCCGGTTCCATAACCAGCACTTCACTGCGACCTTGCAGCAGGGGTAAAAGAGCCGCCATATAGGTATCCAGCGAGGGTACCACTTCGTCTCGGTAGCGAACGCCCAGACCGCCGCCAATATCTATATGCTGTAGCTGGATACCCTGTTGATTTAATTGATCTACCAGCGCTAACAGGTGCTCCATGGCCTTAACAAAAGGATCGATATCGGTCAGCTGTGAGCCTATATGACAATCCACACCAACCACGGCAATATGCTCCATCTGTGCTGCCTGCTGATAAATAGCCAAGGCCTTTTTAATATCAATGCCGAATTTGTTCTCTTTCAGCCCAGTGGAAATATAGGGATGAGTTTTGGCATCTACATCTGGATTGACCCGCAGTGAAACTGGTGCGCGAACACCTCTATTTGCAGCGGTTTGATTGAGCAGGGCCAACTCAGATTCCGATTCAACATTAAAGCAGTGAATACCTACTTCCAGTGCGCGATCCATCTCCCCAGCAGTCTTGGCAACGCCGGAGTAAACCACTTTGGCTGGGTCGCCCCCAGCCATCAGTACTCTCTCCAGTTCTCCTGCGGAAACGATATCAAACCCGGCGCCCAACTGTGCCAGTGTCTGTAATACCGCAATATTCGAATTTGATTTGACTGCATAGCAAATCAGATGTTGTTTGGTTGCCAGTGCCTGTTGATAACTGAGAAAATTCTGCCGGATCGCCCCCCTGCTGTAGGCGTAACAGGGTGTGCCAAATTCTTGAGCTATGGCTGTCAGGGGGACATCCTCAATAAACTGTTGATTATCCCTGGTGGTGAGTGTGTTGTGCATAGCCTTTAGAACTCAGAATATTGATCTGTGGGTGAATCTTCTGGCAAATAGAGATCACCGGTATTGCCACAGCCTACAGCGCTGCCAAACAGTACTGTAAAAAGCAGCAGAATGGTATTTTGACGAAACCGCGACATAATGACCTTCCCCACTAAAGCCCTAAGTATAACGGCAGTGGCAGATTACACTCAAACAATTACTACTTCTGCTCTATACTGTGCCCGTTCTCGGATAGCCTATGTTCCCAGTCGATATCATAGCGCTCCCGATCAGGCATTTGATTCAAGGAGTTCAGCCAATGGTACAAGCATCAGAAGCAGAGTTTAATCAGTTGGTCGACGAGTTGATGTTCTCTATCGAAGAGAGCATAGACAGCAGCGGTGCTGACTTAGACTACGAGAACAGCGGTGGCCTGTTGACCCTCACCTGTGAAAGCAATGGATCGCAAATCATACTATCCCGTCAGCCCGCGCTGGGAGAAGTCTGGCTGGCTGCTCGCTCGGGAGGGTTTCACTTTAAGCTTCAGGATACAGTCGAGGGTCCCAAGTGGTGCAATACGATCGATTCGACGCCATTGGCCGAGGCATTGAGTCAGGCCTGTCGAGAGCAGGCTGGAGAGCAGATCAACTTCGACTGTTAACTAGCGCCATGGCGCGATCTGCGGCGGCCTCAACCTGCTGTGGCGCGGTGCCACCAATATGATCTCTAGCCGAAACTGAGCCCTCAAGGGTGAGGACTTGGTAAATGTCGCTGTCGATCAGGTCGCAGAAGCTCTGCAGTTCCTCGAGGCTCAACTCGGCTAGATCCACTCCTCTGTCAATCGCGAAGGCCACAGTCTTGCCGACGATTTCGTGGGATTCGCGAAAGGGAATATCTTTGCGCACCAGATAGTCCGCCAGATCAGTAGCTGTGGAAAAGCCCTGTTTAGCTGCCTCGTACATGACTTCTCGATTGGCCTTGATGGCAGGAATCATATCGCCAAAGGCGCGCAGGCAATCCATAACCGTATCGACAGTGTCGAACAGCGGCTCTTTATCCTCCTGATTATCCTTGTTGTAGGCCAGGGGCTGAGCCTTCATAAGTGTCAGTAGCGCAAACAATTGCCCATAGACGCGCCCGCTTTTTCCTCGGACTAACTCGGGGACATCGGGATTCTTCTTTTGCGGCATAATCGATGAGCCAGTACAAAAGCGATCTGGCAGATCAATAAATTGAAACTGGGCAGAGGTCCAGATGATCAGCTCCTCAGAAATACGCGATAGGTGAGTCATCAGAATGCTGGCAAAGGCGCAGAATTCAATGGCGAAGTCGCGATCGCTAACCGAGTCCAGGGAGTTCTCCGTGGGTTTGAAAAAGCCCAATTCCGCGGCGGTGAAAGCCCTGTCAATAGGATAGGTGGTGCCGGCCAGAGCCGCTGATCCCAGAGGACTCTGGTTTAATCGCTCTCGGCAATCACAGAGGCGGCCGTAGTCCCTCTCCAGCATCTCGTTCCAGGCCAATAGATGGTGACCAAAGGTCACTGGTTGGGCGCTCTGCAAGTGGGTGAAGCCCGGCATAATCGTATTGGATTCAGCTATTGCCAGCTGGATAATCTGCTGTTGCAGATTACTTATTGCCAGTTTAATACCGTCGATCTGAGATCTCAGCCACAGGCGGATATCGGTGGCTACCTGATCGTTTCTGGAGCGCCCTGTATGTAACTTTTTGCCGACAGCTCCAATGCGGTCAGTCAGGGCGGCTTCAATATTCATATGCACATCTTCAAGCTCGAGACTCCACGCAAAGTGACCCTCAGCAATCTCTTTGGCAATTGCCTCCAACCCGGTGACGATCTGTGAGAGTTCAGTACTGTCCAGGATGCCCGCGTGCTGGAGCATTTTGGCATGGGCAATCGAGCCCTGGATATCTTGGGGTGCCAGGCGCTGATCAAAATCTACCGATGCGGTAAATCTGGCGACAAAACTGTCGACTGGTTCATTGAAACGACCGCCCCAAGACGCATTGCCCTCTGGGTTGGTCACAGTATCAGTTGATTGTTTTTTTGATTTGCCCATTGATCCCACTACCTAATTGGTGAACTGCTAGGGGATTATAGAGCACAAGCACTATAAAATGACACAATCAAAGGGCTTATTTCCGCACTTCAGCGCATTGCGTATTTTGCTCATAGCCACCACTACGCGCGCAATCAGCGCCTTGTGAATCACAATAATTGCTCACCTATCTTTATGCTATTTTATAGTGCTCTCGCTCTGGCCAAACCGGGTGTTTAAGGGGAAAAGTTGGTGCTTAATAGACCGGTAGTTTGAATGCCTATCAACTGTGCACAGTACAAATATTATCCCAAACTGAAAACGCCGATTTCTAACCCTGTACAGTGATTTTATCGATCAGCTTTACTGGGAAGTTAGCTTTGCTCTGACAAAACTTCACAAATGGTCGATAATGGCACCTGAGCTGTTGAAATAGGTTAAGACTGTGACCCAATTAGTGCGTATAGCAACCAGAAAAAGTCCCCTCGCCCTGTGGCAGGCGGAATATGTCAAACAGCAACTGCAGCTTTTTCATCCCCAGTTGCAAGTTGAATTGCTGACCATGACTACCCGCGGCGACAAATTATTGGATACGCCATTGGCCAAAGTTGGAGGCAAGGGTCTATTCGTCAAGGAACTGGAGACGGCCCTTTTACAGAGCCGCGCTGATATCGCAGTGCACTCGATGAAGGATGTGCCTATGGAATTCCCTGAAGGACTGGCGCTATCGGTGATCTGTGAGCGCGAAGATCCCCTGGATGCCTTGGTATCCAATAGTGCGAGTCATATCGACCAGCTGCCCGATGGCGCTGTTGTCGGCACCTCCAGTCTGCGCCGTCAGTGCCAGTTGCGAGCGCAATTCCCCCATATTGAGATCAGAGACCTGCGCGGTAACGTCAATACCCGACTGGCCAAATTAGACAGTGGCGAATATCAGGCGCTTATTCTCGCCAGTGCCGGTTTGCGGCGTCTGGGCATGGCCCACAGAATCACCTCCCAACTCAGTGCTGATCTGTGTCTGCCAGCGGCCGGGCAGGGGGCGGTGGGCATCGAGTGCCGGATCGACGATCAGCCCATTCAACAACTGCTCAAACCCTTGCATCATTTGCGTACTGCCCAGTGTGTGCTCGCCGAGCGCGCTATGAACCGCCGTTTGCAAGGTGGCTGTCAGGTGCCAATTGGCTGTTTTGCCCAGTTAGATGCGGCTACAGAGAGATTGCAGGTGCGCGGTTTGGTGGGGTCGCTGGACGGAAAAACCCTGCTTACTGCCGACATTCAAGGCCCCGCAGCTAGTGCTGAGCAATTGGGGCAAAGTCTGGCTGACAAGCTGTTGGCCCGGGGTGCCGGTGAGATTTTGGCAGAGGTCTATGGCGACTAACTACAATGAGACCTTCGCAGTGCAAAAAAAGCCGATTCTGGTGATCAGGCCACTGCGCCATGGGGATGCTTTTTTGCAGCTATTGGAGGATGCGCGCCTGCCGTTTTGCCATATTCCAGTGATGCAAATTGAGCCAGTCGATAAGGCCGAGCCGGAATATACAGAGACCGCCGAAGTCATTGCTAAGCTAGATCGTTGGGATCACGCTATTTTTATTAGCGCTAATGCCGCTGAAATCGGTCTGGCGCTGATTGCCAAACACTGGCCTGTGTTACCCGCGGGACTGCGGTTTTATGCCGTGGGTCAGCAGACTGCAGAGCTATTTGCTGAGTATAACTATCCGGTGCGCTGTCCAAAACAGCAGCCAAACACTGAGGGCTTGTTAAGTGAAATACAGCCGCTACAGCGTCTCAATGGGCAGTCGGTGGTCATTTTCCGCGGCGGTGAGGGTCGCCAGACATTGGGCGCGGAGCTAACCGCCCGCGGTGGGTTAGTCCGCTACTGCGAGCTCTACCGGCGAATTATCGACCCGTCTAAGGTGGCTGAAGCGCGCGCTGGCATGCAAGCTGCCAGCTGTTTAGTGGCTCACAGCGGAGAGTTATTGCGCGCCCTAGGGGATTGTGTAGACAGTCAGATACCTGTAGTTGTGCCCAGTGCTAGGATTGCCCAGCAGGCGCAGCAGCTGGGCTATAACCATATTGAGGTGGCGGACAATGCGCTGCCTCAAAGTATGTTTAATGCGATCCAGTGTTTTATCTGAGGTGTCCCTAATAGGGGATTTGATTTACAGCATCGGGTGCTTATAGCAGACTGGCTGGATAGTCTGCTTGCGGATAATGCTGCAGTATCTCGTCGCGCTGCTGTATGGCGGTGAACTGCTCCCACATTAATCCGTTGATATCATACTCTGTGCTCATCTCAGTCGCCTCGGGGTCTTCAAACCCCAAATGTCGAAGCTGGCCTGCCTGATCTGGTTTTTCAGAGATAGATAAGTTAACCTCATTCGTGCGCCACAGGGCATACTGACCCTCGACGATGACAACCGGTCGGCTACCTAGGCGTCTACTGTATTCGTTAATTGAAGACTCAAGATTTTTGACTGCGAGCGCAATATGAATTTTTTTCATGAAAGTCCGTCCTCTGGTTTAGCGATCAAGTCTTGTATGTTCTCAGCTCCTATCTTGTTTCGCAAACGCAGGCGTTGATCCAATGCACTGGTCTCAAAGGAGTTTCGACAATTAACGGCATGCCAAATTACGGAAAGCACAGATTGATGGTGGATAGGGTGAAGGAGTCAAACAGCCTGTGAAAAAGCCTGATAGCAATAAAAACGATAAAACCCTTGCCGCTGATCTGCCAGAGGATAAGCTACCTACGCCTGATAAATCCCCGCGCAGCCCGAAATTTTTAGTGTTGTTGACCATCTGTTTGCTAGCCGCAACTGTGGCTGCAGGTTGGTTGCTATGGCAGTTACATGCGCAGCACCAGCAGTCGACCAGTCAATTTGCAAAACTGCACGCCAATTTGCAGCAAACTGTGGAGCGTTTGCAGAAAAAATCAGATGTATTCTCTGAAAATCAGAATCTTCACTCACAGCAGTTCAATCAGATGCAACAGGCTGCTGATGATATTCGGTTGCAATTGAACACCCATAGCCGACAGCTAACTGAGTTGAGTGCTACTAGCCGCAGTGATTGGCGGTTGGCGGAAGCACTGTATTTGGCCAGGCTGGCCAGTCAGCGGCTGCACACTGAGCGCCGCGTGGAAAATCCTCTGGCACTGCTGGAGCAGGTCGACCTTATTTTGCAGCAATTGGCAGATCCGCAACTGCTGCCAGTGCGCGCAGCCATCGCCGAGGATATTACCGCACTGCGACTTGCCAATTCTGTGGACAGGCAGGGTATATATCTTGAGCTACAGGCTTTGGCCAAGCATACCCAAGCCCTGCCTCTTATCGACTTGGCGTCTAAGCCCGATTGGTCCCCTCAGGGAAATGTTGCCGAGAATAACCGAGACAGTGCGGCGCAGGGTTTCTGGCAGCAATTCACTTCGATGATACGCATTCGCCAACAGTCAACACCTATCGAGCCACTGCTGCAGCCCACTGAAGCGGCCATACTGCGGCGAAATTTACAGATGATGCTGGAACAAGCCCAGGTGGCACTGTTGCGGGAAGAGCAAATTATCTATCGGCAGAGTTTATTCAAGGTGCAGGATTATCTAGATCGTTTCTTCCAATATAACCGTAGCGTACAAACCCTGGAGAGCAGGATCACAGCACTGACGGAGTTGCAGATTGAGCAGCAGTTGCCGGCCATTAATCGCTCTGTTGAGGTCCTAGAGGCGTTATTAATCGCTCGTCAACAGCGGTTAACTGACACCGATAAGCCCGCTGGAGAATCAGTTAAGGATTCACAAACGAAACAGAAGGTAGCGCTGGACAAGGAGTCAGTTGAGTGAGGCGACTTCTATTATCTCTGTTGATTGCCTTGATTCTGGGATCCGTTGGCATCTGGCTGATACAACATGATCAGGGCTACATTCTGATCAGCCTAGCAGGAACGGTTGTCGAGATGAGTTTCTGGGTGGGAGTGTTTCTGTACGGGGTCAGCATTGTTGGGTTGTTATGGTTTTTGCTCACCCTGCGCTGGATTCTCAATGCCGGTGGCTTCGGACAGTGGTGGCAAACTAGGCGCAGCTCTAAATCTGTCAGTAAAACCACCGCTGGATTGTCGCTGTTTTTGCAGGGAGAGTGGCAGCGTGCGGAGCGTCTGCTGGCTTCGTCGGCGTCCGACTCGCCTATAGCCAAGATAAATGGGCTTTTTGCCGCGGTGGCAGCAGCCCGAGGCGATCACTGGCAGCGCGCTCAGCAACGCCTTAATCAGGTCAAAGCTGACCATCCTGAGGCCGCTGTGGAGGTACAGCTGTTGTCAGCCGAGTTGCTGATTGAGCAATCCAACTACTCAGAAGCGCTGCAACTGTTGCAGCCCCTGGAGAGAGAAAATCCTCAGAATCCTGGAGTTTTAAAGCTTCTCTACACCGTCCACCGCAGTCAATCTAACTGGGCAGCGGTCGCTGAACTGTTGCCGCGGTTGAAAAAGTCTGGTGTTTTTAGCCAGCCAGATTTGCAGCAACTGGCAGTTGAGATCTATGCGGGCCAACTTCAGGCGTTTAGCACCAGTCCCGCCGGTGGTGATAGGGAGGACGCGCTCAATAGCCTGTGGTCGACAATCCCCAAGTCAATGCGCCAACAGCCGCTGATTTTGATTCCCTATCTGGATGCCCTGGTGTCTGTCGGCAATGCTGAAAAGGCGCAAAATCTACTATTAAAAGCTTTGAGCAATCAGTGGCATCAACAGTTGATCGAAAAGTTGGGCACTCTGGAGGGGACAGATTTACAAAAAAGACTGGCCGCTGCAGAAAAATGGCAGCTTCAGTATCCAAATGATCCTGATTTGCTGTTTGCTCTAGGTCGAATTTGCCGGCAGATGGGATTGGTTGGCAAGGCCCGCGATTATCTGACTGCCACCCTCGCGATTACGCCAACGGTTCGAGGGCATTATGAGTTGGCGGCGCTGCTGGCAGCGCTAAATGATACTGAGGGCAGTGCCAATAGCTATCGCAAGGGTCTGGAGTTAGCAATTGTCGAAGATTCTGCCAGTAGCTAGTCTAAATCTTCCGCCGCTTTAAATCCCGCACCAGAAAGCGCGCCGGGTGCAGTGCCAGGCGCAGTTCTCTCTCTAGGGGCGGTATCTCGCCACTGATTTCTGCGGCGAGAACTTCAGCATTGAGTGGTGCGTAGCCCATGCCGCGAGATCCCAGACTGCAGTTGATATACAGATTTGGCAGGTAGGTCCCCATCTGTTGCAGTTTGGCACTGGCATTAAAGCGCAGCGCCTTGAATTCGGCTTTAAAGGCAGTGACATCTGGCACGGGGCCGACAATGGGTAAATAATCCCTGCTGGTACAGCGAAAATTGGCGCGCCCCGCTAAACACTCAGGAGAGTAGTTTCCCGTTAGCGATTGCATCTGCGGATCCAGAGCCTGGATTTTCTGTAGGTTGGCCAGGTGATCCTCGTTCCGCAAGTCGTTTGATAGCAGTGCTTGGCTATAGGTCGCACCACAGCTGTGAACGCCGCTGACAGCTGGCGCTATATAGCCCTTGCCACAGATAACCGTCTCTAACGCGGCAATACCTCGCTCACTGGGCAGGTGACTGACCTGTCCGCGCAGTGGCTTTATGTCCAGAAATTCAGTCTGGCTAAACTGCCTACAACCATGGGCGTTGGCGATAATCAGAATTTCCGCGCTGTCAATCACCTGCTGTTGCTTATCGTAGAGTTTCCATAGGTCGGTTTCAGGGCAGTAATCAATATTGTCCACATCAGCCTGCAACAGTGGTATGGCACAGTCCTGCAATAGACTTTGGCAAACTTGACTCGGCGGTAGCCAGCCCAGATTGGGAAAATATAGACCCCGCTGGGCTTCCAGTTGCAGACCGCTCAGCGAGCAGATCTGGCGATTGTCCACCAGTCTGACTAAATCCTGGGCCGCCGAAAATTTTTCACCGATCTGCTGAAAGTCCGACGCTGTACTTTGACCAGTGGGCAGCAATAACACACCGCAGCGGTCGCCGATACCGCGGTCCCAAAACCGCTGGTAGTAGCGGCTAGCCGCTGTGATTGCGGCGAGATTAATCCGCGGTAACTGATCGTTTTGCAGTGATAATCTGGGATAGAGAATAGCTTGTAGATTTCCGGATCCCTCCTGTCCCGCCACTGGGTGTCGATCCACGACTTTGACCTCAAACCCCCTTTTGACAAGGGCGGCGGCAGTGGTGCACCCGGCAATTCCGGCACCCAGTATCAGTGCGGTTTTAGGATTTTTGTCGGCCGGCTGATGATTTAGGTGCCAGGGGGTCGACGGCTGTCCCGAGGGCAAATTGGCGGCTGAAAATTGGCCGGCTAGGGATTCCCGCTTTCTGCCAAAGCCGGGGATTTTCTGGATATTGAATCCGGCATTGGCCAGGCCCTTTCTAACCTGAGAAGCCGCAGTAAAGGTCGCAAAAGTGGTATCTGGGCCAGATAGGGAGGCCAGGGTGGTGAAAATATCATCGCGCCACAGTTCGGGGTTTTTGGTCGGGGCAAAACCATCCAGAAACCAGGCATCTACTGGCTGTTTGTTGTAGTTGGCCAGTACTGGATCGGGACTTTCGGCAATCTGTTGCAACAGTTGGTTGGCCTCGCCAAACATCAGATACAGCTGAATGCGACCCTCAGCCAGAGTAATCAGATGGATACCTTTCAGTGGATCGGGATACTGATCCATCAATTGTCGGGACAGGTCGCCAAACTGTGACCAGCTGTGGTGAATCTCGCGCAAATCCTCGGCGAGGATAGGGTTGAGTTCTGTGGAGATAAACTGTAGCCGCCAGTCTTGAGGGGCGGTTTGCAGCCACAAATCAGCGGCACTGAGAAAGTTGAGTCCAGTGCCAAACCCGGTCTCACCAAGGGTGAACAGTTTGCTGCGAGAGCCGCGGCTGGCTAGCGCATCCCAGCGCTGCCTAAGATTGTTATGTTGCAGGAAAAGATACTCTGTCTCGCGCAAGCCATTGAGCTCAAAGGGCTCACCGCTATGGTAATAGTAGTCTTGGAAAATCGATGAGTAGGGGGTGCCGTTGCGCCATTCAATGGCTGCCGGTTCAACCATCTGCTGGCTGTGTTGATTCATGGGCTACTCACTGGCCGGATTGCCAAATTCTTGCAGAATCTGTCGGCACCACTGATCTATATATTGATCAGTCAACATCAGTTGATTTTCGTCATCTAGCGCCAGACCCACAAACCACTGCTGATCCTCGGTCAGTGCTTTAGACTGTTCAAACTCATAGCCCTGATTGGGCCACAGGCCAACTGTGGCGGCACCCCGATTAACCACCTTGGCCCACAGATAGCCGAGGGCATCTTGAAACCACTGGGGATAACCCACTTGATCACCCAAGCCATAGAGTGCCACAGTAGCATGACTCAGATCTTGACTGTCCAGTTGCTCCCAAACCGTCTCCCAATCCTCCTGCAGTTCACCGTAGTCCCAAGTGGGTATGCCGAGAATAATAAATTCATAGTTCGCCAGTAGTTCAAGCGGGTCGGTGGCTATATTGTGTAGCTCAACCGAGTACTGATTAGTTAATTGCTGAATGCTGGTGGCAATTTTCTCCGCTGCTATTTCGGTATAACAGGTGGAGCTGCCATAGAAAAGTCCTATTTTATGCGACATCTATGGTCAATAACCTCCGCGGTCCACACTGCCGATAAATTCCAGCTGGCGCCAGGCCTCGTAGGTGACGATCGAAACTGCGTTGGATAGATTGAGGCTGCGACTATCCGGCCGCATGGGCAGCCGAACCACGCTGTCAGCACCTAAACTCTCGCGTATGGCAGTCGGCAGTCCGCGGGTTTCCGGACCGAACAATAGGCTGTCCCCCAGTTGGTAGTCAACACTGGAAAAACATCGCTGCCCCTTGGTGCTCAACCCAAAAATCCGTTGCGGTTTTATACTGTCTAAGTAGTGTTGCCAGCTGGAATGAACCTGCAAGGCTTGGAATTCTAGGTAGTCCAGTCCAGCTCTCCGCAGTTTTTTATCATTTAAGTCAAAACCCAGGGGTTCGATCAGGTGCAGTTTGAAACCGGTATTGGCACAGAGGCGAATAATATTGCCGGTATTGGGCGGAATTTCCGGTTGGTAGAGTACTATATCGAGCATAATTAATGGCTTGAGACCTTTTCACAAATTATCTTTTGCCCTTATACGGCGTTAAAATCAGAATCAGTCGGTTGTTATTGTCTTATAAACGTCCCGCCTGGGATTTTGCCTTGTCTGATAACAAAATCTCTATTAGTGCAAAGGCCTCTTTTTGTTTGCAATAGGGTGTATTATCGCACTAAATAAGACTGGGATTACAGACGTGTTGTTATTGTCGATAATTCCCAACAGCCTGTTAGCCAACTAAAAAACTAAACAATAGGGTTTGAAGTGATAGAGATTCCCGCCACACGTCTCAGCAGTGAAGTTTTGAATGCGGTTATCGAGGAGTTTATTCTTCGCGAAGGCACTGATTATGGGGTTCAGGAAGTCAGCTTGCAGACCAAGGTTGATCAGGTGCGCCGGCAACTTGAAAAGGGCGATGTGGTGATTACCTTCGATCCGCGTACCGAAAACTGCTCGCTGCTTACGCGACGGCAATTTGCTGAAAATACCCAAGCAGCGAAACAAGATTTGGATGGTTACGGCTAGTTATGTCTGATCAATTCAACCCTAAAACGGCGCTGGTATCTTGGATGGATCGGATCGCCGATGCGCCACAGATCCTGGTGGGTTACAGTGGTGGACTCGATTCCACAGTACTGCTCAAGTGCCTCAGTCAGGTTGTCGATCCAGCTCGCCTCTGTGCGGTACATATCAATCACGGCCTATCACCCCATGCCAATCGCTGGCAGGAGATGGCCGCACAGTTTTGCACTCAGATAGGTGTCGACTTTCACGCTGAGAAAGTACAGGTCAACCCCAGGGGGCAGGGCTGGGAAGCAGAGGCCCGCGCCCAGCGTTTGGCGGTATTTGAGCGCCTGCTTATTTCCGAAGGATTATTATTTCTCGGTCACCATGGGGATGACCAGGCGGAGACGGTACTCTACAGATTGTTGCGGGGATCCGGACCCAAAGGATTATCGGCGATGTCTGCCTGCCGCCCTCTGGGGGCGGGACAGTTAATTCGTCCGCTGCTGGGCTGGAGCAAAGCTCAATTAGAGACCTGTGGGCATCAGCTCAATCTGCAATGGGTTGAGGATGAGAGCAATGCCGACAACCGTTTTGATCGAAATTTTCTGCGCAATCGGGTGATACCGCAGATTGCCGAGCGCTGGCCAGACTTCCAGCAATCACTGCAGTCCTCGGCTCAATTGTGCAACGAGTCTGAGCAACTGGCCGAAGCCCTAGCCATTGAGGATATGGCCGGCCTCGACCTGAGAGCCGAGCGCGCCGGCCATTCAATTGCCACAGACAAATTTATTGCACTGCCGGTTATGCGGCAGCGAAATGTGTTGCGACACTGGCCCCAATTCAATGGCATGCCTATGCCGGCAGGGAAAATTATCGATGAGGTGCTGGCATCAGTTCTCAGGGCCCGTGAGGATCGCGAGCCCCAGGTAATTTGGCAGTCTCTACGCTGGTCGAAGTTTCGAGATAGGCTATACCTTCTAAATGCGGAAAGTTTAGACATTGATCGGCAATTGTTGGTCTGGGATTTAAAACAGTCGCTGCGATTGGCAGACAGCAGCTCGCTCAGCGTTGAGGAAACTACGGGTGCAGGGTTGAGGGCAGATATCGGTGCTGTGGAGATCCGTTACCGGCAGGGAGGTGAGCGCTGCAAGCCCAGTGGCAGGTCGCGTTCAAATACCTTGAAGAAATTGTTGCAGGAGCACGGATTGGAGCCATGGTGGCGGGATCGGGTGCCCTTGCTATACATTGATAATATTTTGGTTGCTGTCGCTGATCTGTGGATCTGTGAGGGCTGGTGTGCCAGCGCGGGTCAGCCGGGCTATATTATCAACTGGCAAGTCTCACTTCGCTAACTTTTTCGCGCTTGGCAGGACTGCAGCTGAAATTTAATCCCACGCACTGTTATTGGTACACAAGAGAGTGGCGCGAGTGTTTGCTTTATGGTAATTTACTAACCCATCTTTTATGGGATGGATCTGGGCCAAATTCGAGTTGGTTTTTCGACCAAATCATCTTCCAAAAAGACTTTTGTATACTCTAATAATCATTGAGACAGGGTCTTTATGACACGCTTTATTTTTGTGACCGGTGGAGTGGTATCTTCTTTGGGTAAGGGGATTGCCGCCGCCTCGTTGGGGGCTGTTCTCGAGGCCCGCGGGCTGAATGTGACCATCCTGAAACTCGACCCCTACCTCAATGTCGATCCCGGCACCATGAGCCCCTTCCAGCACGGCGAGGTCTATGTTACTCAGGACGGTGCTGAGACCGATCTCGATCTGGGTCACTACGAGCGTTTTCTACGGTCAAAAATGACTCAGAATAACAACTTTACCACTGGCCAGGTCTACGAGACTATACTGCGTCGCGAACGCCGCGGCGATTATTTGGGGGGCACAGTGCAGGTGATTCCCCATGTCACCGATGAGATCAAGCGCCGCGTCTACGCCGGTGCCGGTGAACATGATGTGGCGGTGGTGGAAATTGGTGGCACCGTCGGGGATATTGAATCGCAACCCTTTCTCGAAGCGGTGCGCCAGCTCAAACTTGAACTCGGTCACCAGAGAGCCCTGCTGTTGCACCTAACGTTGGTTCCCTATATTGCCTCTGCCGGTGAAACTAAAACTAAGCCCACTCAGCACTCTGTGAAGGAGATGCGCTCCATCGGTCTGCAGCCTGATGTGCTGCTGTGCCGTTCAGAAGTGGAGTTGGAAGAGGGGCAGCGCAAGAAGATTTCCCTGTTTACCAATGTTGAAGAGCGTGCGGTGATCCCCCTGATGGATGCCGAGACTATCTACCAGGTGCCTAAAATGCTCCACCAATGGGGTCTGGATCAGTATGTCCTCGATCAATTTAACTTGGACAACCCGACAGCTAATCTCGATGAGTGGGATGCCGTGGTGGACAACCAGTTAAATGCTCAGGGTGAAGTCACTATTGCCATGGTGGGCAAATATATGGAATTGCTGGATGCCTACAAGTCGCTGACCGAGGCATTGATTCACGCCGGTATTCACAACAAGACCAAGGTTAAAATTCGCTATATAGACTCTGAGAAACTGCAGGCGGATGCCACGCTAATTGATGGCGCCGATGCTATTTTGGTGCCTGGTGGCTTCGGTACTCGAGGCACAGAGGGAAAAATTTACGCGGTGAAAACCGCCCGGGAAAATAATATCCCCTACTTGGGAATCTGTCTGGGCATGCAGGTGGCGGTAATCGAGTACGCGCGCAATGTCTGTGGCCTCGAGGGAGCCAACAGCACAGAGTTTGATGCCGATACTCAGCACCCCGTGGTGGGTTTAATCACCGAGTGGGTTGATGAGCAGGGCAATGTAGAACAGCGCACAGCAGATAGCGATCTGGGCGGCACCATGCGGTTGGGTGCCCAGGTATGTCATTTGGCACCCGGCTCTATGGCCCATACAATCTACGGCAGTGAGCGTATAGAAGAGCGTCACCGCCATCGCTATGAGGTCAACAATAACCTCCTGCCCGAGCTGAAAAAAGCAGGTCTTGTTGTCGGAGGGTTGTCCTATGACAAGACCCTAGTGGAGACCATAGAGTTGCCCGAGCACCCCTGGTTCTTCGCCAGCCAGTTCCACCCTGAATTTACCTCCACACCCCGCGATGGACATCCGCTATTCCAGGGCTTTGTCGCCGCCGCCACCGCTTACCAAAAACAGACGAAAGGCAGCTAAATGAGTGCAGTTGAGATGCAGGTCGGACCCCTAACAGTGGGTAATCATGTCCCCATGGCGCTATTTGGCGGCATGAATGTGCTAGAGTCTCGAGATATGGCGATGCAAGTGGCTGAGACCTATGTGGAAGTGACCCAAAAATTGGGTATACCCTATGTGTTTAAGGCCTCCTTTGACAAGGCCAATCGCTCCTCAATTCACTCATTCCGTGGTCCCGGTCTCGAGGAGGGATTGAAAATCTTACAGGAGATCAAAACCACATTTGGCGTGCCCTTGATCACCGATGTCCACGAGCCGCAACAGGCGGCGCCCACAGCCGAGGTCTGCGAGGTTATCCAGCTTCCCGCTTTTCTCGCCCGTCAAACGGATCTGGTGATGGCCATGGCCACCACCGATGCGGTGATCAACATCAAGAAACCGCAATTTCTCAGCCCCAGCCAGATGGGCAATATCGTCGACAAATTCCGCGAGTGCGGCAACCCAAAAATTATGCTCTGCGAACGCGGTTCTAATTTTGGCTACGATAATCTGGTGGTGGATATGTTGGGATTTCGCACTATGAAGGATGTGAGCGGTGGCCTGCCAATTATCTTTGACGTCACCCATGCGCTGCAGTGTCGCGACCCTATGGGAGCGGCATCCGGTGGTCGTCGCCAACAGGTGGCGGAGTTGGGCAGGGCAGGGATTTCGGTGGGGATTGCTGGTCTGTTTCTGGAAGCGCACCCCGATCCCGACAGCGCCAAATGTGATGGGCCCAGTGCCCTGCCACTGGATAAGTTAGAACCCTTTTTGCAACAGATGAAAGATATTGATGACCTGGTCAAGTCTCAATCTGATCTGGGCATCAGTTAAGCCGAGGGTTTGCACTGATAAATTTATGGGCGTGCTAAAAAAGTACAGTTGGCGCGCCTGCTAATCCGACTAAATAACCGCTATGGAGTAGATAGTTAATGAGCAAAATCGCCAATATTAAAGCCTTCGAAATTCTCGATTCCCGAGGCAACCCCACAGTGCAAGCCGATGTGATTTTGGACTCTGGCATTGTCGGCACCGCCTGTGCACCCTCTGGGGCTTCGACCGGCTCTAGGGAAGCTCTGGAGTTGAGGGATGGCGATAAGCAACGCTACCTAGGAAAAGGCGTTCTCAAGGCGGTAGAGAATATCAACACTGTGATCCGCGAGCTTTTGGTGGGTGCAGATGTCACCGATCAGCGCGCGCTAGATAGAGCGATGATTGATGCCGATGGTACTGACAATAAAGCTGTACTGGGAGCCAATGCGATACTTGCGGTGTCGCTGGCAGCAGCCAAGGCCGCTGCCCAGAGCAAAAAGATGCCGCTCTACGCCCATATCGCCGAGATCAATGGCACTGAAAATTTCAGTATGCCGGTGCCAATGATGAATATTTTAAACGGCGGGGAGCACGCCGATAACAACGTGGATATCCAGGAGTTTATGGTGCAGCCCGTATCTGCAACTAGCTTTGCCGAGGCGCTTCAGATGGGCGCGGAAATCTTCCACTCTCTGAAAAAAGTACTGGCCGCCAAAGGTCTCAACACAGCGGTGGGTGATGAGGGTGGTTTTGCGCCGGATCTGGCCTCTAATGCCGATGCGCTGGCGGTGATCAAACAGGCGGTTGAAGACGCTGGTTACACTTTGGGTGAGGATATTACACTGGCGCTGGACTGTGCCGCTTCAGAGTTTTACAAAGAGGGTCAGTACGATTTATCCGGTGAGGGTCGAGTTTATGATGCCAAGGGCTTTAGTGATTTCTTGGCCCAGCTCTGTGATCAGTATCCAATTATCTCCATTGAAGATGGCCAGGATGAATCCGACTGGGACGGCTGGAAATATCAAACTGAAAAGCTCGGGGACCGCGTTCAACTGGTGGGTGATGATCTATTTGTTACCAACACTGACATTCTAAGCCGTGGCATTGATATGGGTGTGGGCAATGCGATTCTGATTAAATTCAATCAGATTGGTACTTTGTCAGAGACCTTAGACGCCATCAATATGGCCAAGCAGGCTGGCTATAATGTGGTGATTTCCCACCGATCTGGTGAGACCGAGGACACTACGATTGCTGATTTGGCGGTGGCAACGGCAGCCGGGCAGATAAAAACCGGCTCTCTGTGTCGCTCAGATCGCGTGGCGAAATATAATCGCCTGTTGAGAATTGAAGCCGAGTTGGGCAGTGCTGCTGCACCCTATAGGGGTAAGGCTGAATTCCTGCTCTAGGCCTATGCGTTGGTTGATTACTGTACTTATTATTATTCTGGTACTGCTCCAATGGCGGCTGTGGTTCGGTGAGGGCAGCATCTCCCACAAATTGGATCTCGACAGACAGTTGGCGACCCAGAGAGAGGAAAATCAGGCATTAAAAACGCGCAACTTGTTGATTGCCAAAGAGGTTGACAGCCTAAAGACCAATTCCGATTCCATTGAGGAAAAAGCCCGACAAAATCTCGGTATGACGAAAAAAAATGAGACTTTCTATCTGGTGATTGATAACCAACAGCTTCCAGCGGCACAGGCTGCTCCAGTGAGCGATGAGTGAATCCGAGCCAAAATTTTGGGCTGTAGTGCCGGCCGCTGGTATTGGCAGGCGCTTTTCGGCGGATATACCCAAACAATTTTACCCACTCAACGGTCAGTTAGTCGCCGAGCATACATTAAATCGTCTGCTGAGCCTGCCGATGATCAGTGCCATCTATACACCCTGCGACATTAGTTCTCCCCACTGGTCTTCAGTAGCTGCTGTCAAAAGCGAGCGAGTGCAGTTGATCGCTGGCGGTGATAGCAGAGCGCAATCGGTGTTAAATGCACTTATTGCGATTGAAGAATTTGCCGATCAGGATGACTGGGTATTGGTGCATGATATGGCGAGACCCTGCGTGAAAACTGAGAGTATTAGTCAGCTGATCAAAAGTTTATCTAAGCACCAGGTGGGGGGAATTTTAGCGGCACCAGTCAATGAAACGCTCAAAAGGGTCAATGACGAAAAACTGGTTGTCGAGACTGTGGAGCGCAGCCAGTACTGGGCGGCACAGACACCGCAGATGTTTCGGTTTAGACTGCTGAAGAATGCTATACAGGCGATGTTGGAGGTCGGTCGCATTCCCACGGATGAGGCCTCGGCCATAGAGTGCGCTGGGCATCAGCCGCAGGTGATTGAAGGTCGGCGGGACAATATTAAGATTACCAGACGAGAGGACTTGGCGGTGGCAGCAGCGATTATGCAAAATCAGGAGCTTGAAGGATGCGTATAGGTCATGGCTATGATGTTCACAAATTTGCACCCGGTGATGGTCTGGTCTTGGGCGGTGTGTTTATACCCTATTCACAAACCCTAGAGGCTCACTCCGATGGTGATGTGGTGATCCATGCTCTGATAGATAGCATTTTGGGAGCCTTAGGGGAGGGGGATATAGGCCAACATTTTCCCGATACTGATCCCCAGTACAGCGGCTGTGATAGCCGCCAACTTTTGGAGTTGATCGTTAAAATCATGGTCGGTAGACAGTATCAGTTGGGGAATGTAGATATTACCATTATCGCTCAAGCGCCGAAAATGGCACCCCATCTCAGTAAAATGCGTGAAAATCTAGCAGCTACTTTGCGCTGTGCTGTGGATCAGGTAAACCTTAAGGCCACTACCACCGAGGGGTTGGGTTTCAATGGTCGCGGTGAGGGCATTAGTTGTCACGCGGTGACGCTGTTAGTGCCTCAAGAGGATTAGAGCGCCGGAACTGACTGAATAATTCACCCTCGTTTCAACGCCCTGTGATATATTGAGGCGATTGATATAGAGGAATTTGTACAGGTTTTGATTGGGAGTATTGAGTGAACTCGTTGGATTTAGCTGGCATCGGCATGACTTCCCAGCGCACAAGAGAGCGCCTGATACAGCGCCTTCAAGAACAGGGGATAAAAAATCCGGCGGTGCTTGATGTGATCAGGATGACCCCGCGGCATCTGTTTGTCGATGAGGCTCTCGCTCACCGCGCCTACGAAGATACAGCACTGCCCATCGGTTTTTCGCAAACCCTTTCCCAGCCCTACATTGTCGCGCGCATGACGGAGATATTGCTAAGCGATGGCCCACTCCAACGCGTGCTTGAGATTGGCACCGGCTCTGGTTATCAAACCACAGTACTATCGCAGCTGGTAAGGGAGGTTATCTCGGTGGAGAGAATAGAGCCGCTGTTGAAAAAGGCCAAACAGCGATTTCGCAGATTGGGCCTCGACAATATTGCTGCAAATCTTTCCGATGGCAGTTTTGGCTGTCAAGAATTTGCCCCCTACAACGGCATTATCTCCACCGCCGCGCCTCAGGACATTCCACAGCAACTCCTTATGCAATTAGCCCCCAATGGCCTGCTGGTAATTCCCGTGGGCAAGGGTTCATCGCAGGACTTGCGGGTTATTCGACGATTGGATGACTCCAACCATTTTGATGAGGACGTGATCGAAAAGGTCAAGTTTGTCCCCCTGTTGACAGGGGTTACGCGCACAGCATAAGCGAGGCTGGCCGAGATTATGGATAGATGACTATGAGAGAGACACTGTTTTTATTCTTGCGCGGTGTCGCCATGGGTGCTGTGGATCTGGTGCCAGGTGTATCTGCCGGAACCGTGGCATTTATCACTGGCATCTATACCGAGCTAATAACAAGCATTAAATCTATTAATCTGGAGGCTTTAAAAATAGGGCGATCTCAGGGGCTCGCTTCACTTTGGGAACATATCAATGGCAATTTCTTGGTCACGCTGTTGGCGGGAATTCTATTTAGCCTGTTTACCCTAGCCGGCGCGGTGAAGTTTTTGTTAGCTAATTACCCCTTGCCACTGTGGTCTTTTTTTATTGGCCTTATTTTGGCTTCAGTAATTTATCTATTGCGACAACATCCTCCAAAGAATGCACTGCAGCTGATTGCTCTAGGTATGGGGCTGTTGGTGACTTATGTTTTGTCTGTGGCCCCAGCAATAGCTACGGAGGGTAACTATCTGACCCTATTTATCGCCGGAAGTATCGCTGTCTGTGCCACCATACTACCGGGAATCTCCGGGTCCTATATCCTGGTTCTATTGGGGCTGTATTCGGTGTTTATCGATGCCTTGGTCAACGCCCAATGGGATTTGTTGGCCGTATTCGCTGCGGGTGGGATCACCGGACTCCTGTTATTTAGTCGGCTACTATCTTGGTTGCTGGATAACTACAGCACCACAGTAATCTATACACTCTGTGGATTCTTAATTGGCAGTTTAACGGTTATTTGGCCCTGGAAACAGGTCGCCACGACCACCCTGAGCTCAGGTAAAACTCTTGTGGTGAGCGCTGGCAATTTATCGCCAAGTGATTATCGGTTACTGGTGGGACAGGATCCCCAACTATTT
>Ga0213866_10000708_pt1 | contig 25993 bp, 29 predicted proteins | sample PICome_11_FD_160079 | JGI IMG/M metagenome (GOLD analysis project Ga0213866, IMG submission 160079) | Coastal seawater microbial communities near Pivers Island, North Carolina, United States - PICO284 | ecosystem: Environmental > Aquatic > Marine > Coastal | place: USA: North Carolina...
GTAATGACAGGTAATAACATGTAGTCATGAAACCAAACAATATCATCCATCGTTTTAGAGGCTGATTTTTGAAAACCTAACTGCCAATCCACTGGCTCATTAGCCGATAATGAAATCGGAGTTAACAAAAATAAAGAGTATGCAATTTTTTTAAGCATGAGTTTTTATACAGCTTTTAGACAATTTCACAATTTCAATTAATGCGACAATTAATGAAAGTTATTGATAAAATTGACTAATGAAATAGCGCTTATTACAGCAGTATCTGACCTTAGAATGTTTCTAGAAATCGTAAATGGCACAACGTTAGGGTTTTCATGAATAAGTTCTATTTCTGAGGGCGAAAAATCTCCCTCTGGACCTATAAGTACGGATAAAAATTTAGCTCCACTTAAAACTTCTTTTTTTAAATTATCTTTAGAATTCACATCTGCAAATAATAATTTTGTAGATCCATCTAAATTATTTAAAAAATCTTTAAGCTTTTTTACCCGGGAAATTTCTGGAGGAATTAATTGATTAGATTGTTCTGTAGCTTCAATAACAATTTTTTTTGCTCTTTCAAAATTTAATTCTTTAACTTCAGTTCTTTCAGATACAATCGGTGTGATTTTAGTAACACCAAGCTCTGTGGCTTTTTGTAAAATGGTGTCCATTGGACTTTTCTTTACTAGGCAAATAGCTAATTCAATATTAGAATTTTTAGTTGGCTCTTTTAATTTATTTAAAAATTTTACTTCAACCCGATCTCTATCTAGAAAAATTATCTCGCTTAGCCATTCTCCGTCTTTATTAAAAAAATTTATATTAGATCCCCTTTTCATTCTCATTACATTTGCAACATAATGGGTGTGCTCTTTAGATAATAGGCTTGTTGTATTTTCTATTATATTTTCTGGGTGAAATAATCTAATATTGCTCATCAAGATCAATTTAAGTTATGAAAAATATTAAAGCAATAATTTTTGATGCATATGGCACTCTTTTTGATGTCAATTCAGCTGCAGAAAAATGTAAAGATAAAATCGGTAGTAAGTGGGAAGGTTTTGCTAATTATTGGAGAACTACACAACTAGAATATACTTGGCTTAGATCTTTAATGAACAGACATAAAGACTTCTGGCAAATTACAGAAGATAGTTTGGATAAATCGATGAAGGCTTTTGATATAAATGCCTCCATGAAAAATGAATTACTGAATCTCTACAAAGTACTATCACCATTCAAAGAAGTTCCGGAAGTTTTAAAAACTTTGAAAGAAAAAAATTATAAACTTGGTATTCTGTCAAACGGAACACCTGCCCTTCTCAATGAATTAATTGATAGCAATAACTTAAAAAATATTTTTGATGATGTTTTTTCAATTGAAGAAGTAGGAATTTATAAACCCAGCTCAAAGGTTTATGACATGCCAATTAAAAAATATAATATACAAAAAGAGGAAGTTACATTTTTAAGTGCAAATACTTGGGATGTATCAGGTGGTGGAAACTACGGTTATAACTCTATTTGGGTGAACAGAAATAATAATATTTTTGATAACCTTGATTACAAACCCAAAAATGAAATTAAAAATTTAAAAGAGTTAATTAATATAGTTTGATTACCAAGATGAATTAGGACCTTTAAGAAATTCTATCTCTTCTTTTGTGGACTCTCTTCCAAGAATTTCATTTCTGTGAGGGTATCTTTTAAATTTCTTTATTGCTACTGTATGATCCTCCCAAAATTTCTTAATATCTTTTAAACCTGGGTGATCTCTTAAATGTTTATCTAAAAGTGAGTAAGCAATTTCATGGTCTTTTATTTCTTCGCTGTGTATTAGAGGTAAAATCATAAAGAATTTCTCACTTTGATTCATCTCATCTAAAAAACCTGAGTCTATTGCATTATAAACGATTTCCCGTGTTTTAAAGTCTTGACTAAATGCCTTTTTGTCATTTCTAAAAATATTTCTCGAAAATTGATCAAAGAGAATTACAAGCGCTAATGAACTTTTGGCATTCGATTTCCAATCATTGAATTCATCGTTACTAGCTTTTTCATAATCACTTAAAAATTTATTTTTAATCAGAAGATCAAAATTTTCATCTTTTTTAAACCTTTTTTCAGGTGGAGTTTCTTCAAACCAGAAATTTAGAATTGCCTGCGCGCGAGGGTTCATATTCTTTTTTCTTCAAAGTTTTTATTTAATTTATTTGAAATGGTTTTGCCGTTTTTTTTATTCCACTCATGCAAAGATCTTAAAACTGGAATAACAGAGGATCCAAAATCTGTTAATGAATATTCTACTTTCGGAGGGACAACTTGATAGACTTTTCTATTTATCAGGCCATCAATTTCTAGTTCTTTTAGTTGTTTTGATAACATTTGCTGGGTAACTCTTTGTAAAACTTTTTTGATTTCTCCAAATCTAAGTTTTTTACTTTGGTAAATTAAAAATAAAATTCTTATTTTCCACTTACCTCCAAGAAAGTAAACTGCTCTCTCAGCAGGACATTGTATAATCTGTTTCATGGTATGTTTTTATATACTAGTATGATTTTTATCACTTGTAGTATGTTTAACAAACAATTAAATTTGATACAAATAAAAAAGGAGAATTAATGACTAAAGGACAAAGAGCTGGGGACACTCCAATTGGAGTAGATGTATTAGAAGGTAAATCTTATTATTGGTGCACTTGCGGAAAAAGTGCGAAACAACCTTTTTGTGATGGATCACATAAAGACACTCTATTTAAACCTTTGCCTTATAGAGCTGACCAGTCTAAAAAAGTTTTTTTCTGTACTTGCAAACAAACTAATGATCAGCCAATGTGCGACGGGTCACATAACGCTAAATAATCTTTATGAAAAATATTGAAGTAAAAAAAATTGTACAAGCAATAGAAACATCAGATGGTGCTGGAGTTAAATTAAAGAGAAGTATTGGAACTCCAGAAGCAGACTATATTGACCCTTTTTTGATGTTAGATGAATTTGGTTCAGAAAATAAAGATGATTATATTGCTGGTTTTCCTCCTCACCCACATAGAGGAATAGAAACAGTAACTTACATGCTTAAAGGTGAGTTTGAGCATCAAGATAGCACTGGTGCTAAAGGAATAATGTCATCTGGAGATGTGCAATGGATGAAAACTGGTAGAGGAATAATTCATTCAGAAATGCCGGCTATGTCAGATGGTAAATTATTAGGATTTCAGCTTTGGGTAAATATGCCTGCAAAACTTAAAAAGAATAAGCCTGAATATCTGTATATAAAGAGTAATGAACTTGGGGTTCATGAAGACAATGAAAAGACAGTAAAAGTCATAGCAGGCGAATATGAAAAAGCTGAAGGCCCAGAGAAAAATCATAACGTTGATCCGATATATTTTCATATAGTTTTGAATGAAAAAAAAGAATTCACTTGTGAAGTACCAGAAGGTCACAACAGTTTTATTTATTTATTAAATGGTGAATTAAAAATTGGAGAAAAGGATCACTCTAAAACAGGTAATTCAAATCTCATTCTGTTAGAGAGAGGAAATAAATTAATTGTGAAGGCTAACAAAAAAACAGAATTCTTATTCATTGCTGGTAAACCCATAGGAGAACCTATAGCTAGAGGCGGGCCATTTGTCATGAATACTAAAGCTGAGATACTAGAAGCTATTCAAGATTATAATAACGGAACATTTGCTAAATATTAAAAGTTCAAGTACGTTCCTCAAATGCCAAAATCCATAATAATAAAAAAAAATGGTGGACCTGAAGTTTTAGAACTCCAGGATGTGAAGGTTGGGGCGCCGGGCCCAGATGAAATTAAAGTTACCAATCATGCTATTGGTTTAAATTACATTGATACATACCATAGATCAGGTTTATATCCCCTTAAGCTACCAAGTGGAATTGGTTTAGAAGCTGCTGGTAAAGTGGAAGAAGTTGGATCTAATGTTAAAGAATTTAACATAGGTGATAATATTGCTTACGCATCGGTACCGCTTGGTGCCTACTCACAACAAAGAATTATACCATCGAAGATTGCAGTAAAGGTGCCTGAAGGTATATCTCATAAACAGGCAGCTACCTTAATGACGAAAGGTTTAACTACTAATTATTTACTTTGTAAAACTTACAAACTTAAAGCAGGAGAAACTGTTTTATTTCATGCCGCCGCAGGAGGAGTTGGTCAAATATTTGCTCAGTGGGCTAATAGTATTGGTGCAAAAGTTATCGGAACAGTGGGCTCAGATGAAAAAATTAAAATTGCTGAAGAAAATGGTTACGCACATGTCATAAATTATACAAAAGATAATTTTGCTAAAAAAGTTATGGAGATTACAAATAATGAAGGTGTCACTGCAGTATTCGACGGGGTCGGTAAAAATACTTTTAAAGAGTCGATCGCCTGTCTCAAAATTAGAGGAATGATGGTAAGCTTTGGAAATGCATCAGGCCCTTTAGATCCAGTTAATGTTCCTAAAGATATTCAACCTAAAGGTCTTTACTTAACTAGACCATCAATTGGACAATACTTTACCAATAGAAAAGAATTACAAGCTGGAGCGGACTCTATTTTTGAAAAAGTAAAATTTGGTAAAATAAAGGTTAGAATCTCAAAGGAGTATAGTCTAATAGATGCAAAAAAAGCTCATGAAGATTTAGAAGCAAGAAAACTTACTGGTCCGGCAATATTAATTCCATAATGGAAAAAAAAACTATCTCTCCTTGTATTAGTATTTGTAGAACTGATCCTGTAACAGGATATTGTTATGGGTGCGCAAGAACTGATGACGAAAAAAGACTATGGAAAGATGAAAAAACTAATGAAACCTGGAAAGAGGAAAATTTGCAAATGATAGTATCTAGAATGCAGGGATGGCAATTAGAAACTTTTAAAGAATCTTACAATCATAAAATAAATAATGGTATTTCTTTATTTAAAAAAAAACTATTAGAGAAGAAATAATTATAAATCGTTCTTCATCGAGTCCATATCGCTTAAATGATATTTTAAGGCTTGATTGGAAAGTCTAATTTCTTGTAGGAATAAAAAAATTGAAATAATCATACATATGCAGCAAGAAGCAAAAATTAATCTAGCTGCTTGTAAACTTCCTAAATAAAGTAATAAGACTGTAGTCATATTAAATAAAAAGCCAAATGCCGCAAAACCCATTGTGTATTTTAAAAGGTTGGTTCTATTATTTAGAACATGTAATTGATTTTCTAATTGTGGAGGGGTTTTTTTATCAAAAGTTAATTGGTCGTGTAATTTTCTAATTAGCCCACTTAATGTGTGAAATCTATTACTATACATCGTCATCATTAAAGGTATAGCTGGAAACATCAAAGCTGCTACAGTGTAATCTATGTCCATATCGAATCAAATTGATTATGAAGTTAGTGTTTGATATTTACAAGTAATATTTCATGCACCATTTGAAGATATTTGTAGAACTAACAAGATTAAATAAGCCAATAGGTTTTATGCTTCTATTTTGGCCATGTTCATGGGGCTTGTCATATGCTTATCTAATAAATCAAAACACTAGTTTATTTACTTTTTATTTAGTCTTATTTTTTTTTGGATCAGTTCTTATGCGAAGTGCTGGCTGTATAGTTAATGATATAATTGATAGAGATTTTGATAAGAGAGTTGAGAGAACAAAAAAAAGACCGATTACTTCAGGAAAAATTTCAGTTCAAAAATCTTTAGTCTATGTTTTGCTTCTTTGTGCAACGGCATTCATTATTTTGGTGCAATTCAATTTTTTAACGATTACGCTTGGTTTGGGATCAATGTTTCTTGCGTTTTCTTATCCATTTATGAAAAGATTTACATATTGGCCCCAACTATTCCTAGGTATAACTTTTAATTGGGGTTTATTAATGGGTTGGAGTGCTTTACTTGATGGTTTATCACTTGAAATTGTAATTATGTATTTTTCGGCCATATTTTGGACATTGGGCTATGACACGATTTATGGAGCGCAAGATATGTCCGATGATGAAATTATAGGTCTAAAATCGACATCAATTAAATTTAAAAAAAATATAAATCTATTTGTAGGAATGATGTATTTAACAAGCTTGGCTTTATTGTTTTATTTATTTAAAAACTTTATCGGAATTAATTTTTTTTCTTTTCTTTTGTTGCTTTTTGTCTTTTCTCTTTTAATTCAAATATTTATTTTTAATATCAAAAATTCAGAAAGTTGCCTAAAAATGTTTAAATTAAATAATGTGTCTGGATTAATTTTGTTTTTAAGTATCTTAACTTTAAATTATTAAATGAACTTTATAGAACTCAAAATTATATTAAAAAGACTTTTTTATGAGTACATAAAAAGTCATCTGAAAAGAATTTTTTTAGCTCTGTTTCTATCAATTATTGTTGCTGGAAGCACAGCTGGAATTGCTTGGTTGCTTGATCCAGCAGTAAAAAAAATTTTTATAGAAAAAAATACAACATTCTCTTGGCTGATACCAATATTGATAGTCTTAGCGTTTTGTGGAAAGGGTATATCTCTTTATTTAGCCAGACTTATCACAGTGAGAGTTGGGGAAGAAATATCTGGAAAAATAAAAAAACAAATAGCAGAAAATATAATTAGAACTGATATTCAAACATTGGATAATAGACACTCTGGAAAATATGTATCAAACGTTATGTTTGATGCAGGTCAAGTTCAGAATCTTGTAAGTACTGGAGTTCTAAATCTTATGAAAGATAGTTTTTCTGTCATTGCTTTGGTAGGGGTTATGTTTTATCAAAATTGGAAGCTGGCTTTATTTGCAATTTTAATGATGCCTCTTGCGGCTGGACTTGCAAAATCTTTGGGTAAGAGACTTGGCAAAGCCGTCGATAGAGCTGGTGAAGCATCTGGTGTGCTAGTAACTTTTTTATCTGAAATATTTAAAGGATCAAGGATGATAAGAATTTATCAAAAAGAGGAAAATGTTTCACAAGAGGCAGATAAAGTCGTTCATGATACTATCGAAAAAAACATCAAGACTGCAAGTGTTATGTTTAGAGCTGCTCCATTAATGGAAACTTTGACTGGTTTTATGATAGCTGGATTTATTGCATTTTCTGGAAAATTAATTGCATTAGGAGAGCTTGAAGTTAATAATTTTTTTTCTTTTTTAGCTGCAATGATGCTTGCTTACCAGCCAATCAGGTCGCTAGCCACATTGAATTTAGCAGTTTATCAAGGTTCAACAGCATTCAAAAGAATTAGTACAATTATCGATAAAGAAATCAAAATAAGAGAAAACGAAAACTTTCCAGAAATAAATATTAAAGACAGTAATATATTTTTTAAAAATGTAAGTTTTCAATATGATAAAACTGATAAAAAAACTATTAAAGATATAAATTTCAATATTGATGGTGGATCAATGACTGCATTTGTTGGACATAGTGGAGCGGGTAAAAGCACTATTTTAAATCTATTGCCAAGATTTTACGATCCGCAAAAAGGGTCAATTAATATTGACAATCAAGATATTTCAAAAGTACGCTTAAGTTCATTAAGAAAAAATATTTCTTTAGTCAGCCAAGATGTAATCTTATTTGACGACACTATTAGGAATAATATTTCCTACGCAAAAAGTGATGCTACTCAAGCTGAAATAGAAGAAGCATGTAGTTTTGCTGCTGCTAGTGAATTTATAGAAAAACTTCCCAATAAATTTAATACCACAATAGGAGAAAATGGAGTTAGGCTCTCAGGTGGTCAAAAACAAAGATTATCAATAGCACGTGCTATACTAAAGCAATCTCCGATTATATTATTAGATGAAGCTACATCATCTTTAGATGCAGACTCTGAAGAAATTGTACAAAATGCAATAATTAATTTAACAAAAAATAAAACTACTCTAGTAATCGCACATAGACTCTCAACAATCCATAAAGCGGATAAAATTATTGTTTTAAAAAACGGAGCAATCATTGACTCCGGAAATCATGACTTTCTTATAAAAAATTGCATGGAATATAAATCGCTTTACGAGAAGCAATTAAAGTAGAATGATTTTATTATACAGAGTCCTTACAACGCTCATATATCCCTTTTTAGTACTTTTTTCTTACTATAGACTATATCTTGGAAAAGAAGATCCGGTTAGATTTAAGGAAAAAATTTTTGTTTCAAATTTTAAAATTAAAGATAATAATTTAAAATTAAATTGGTTTCATGCGGCGAGCATTGGAGAATTCAAAAGTATAATTCCAATAATTGAATATTTAAATACAAAAGATAATAATTTAAATTTTCTTATTACTACATCATCAGTTAGCTCTGGTCATTTAGCAACACAAGAATTAAAAAGATTTAATAACGCTCAACATAGATTCTTTCCTTACGACGTACCTTTTTTAATAGATAAATTTCTAAAGTTATGGAAACCAGAGAAAATTTTTCTTGTCGACTCTGAGATATGGCCTAATTTAATTTTAAAAGCGCACAAATATAATATTCCAGTAGCTTTAATAAACGCTAGAATAACAAAAAAATCTTTTAAAAGATGGATAATATTTCCTAAAGTTGCAAAAAAGATTTTTAGTAAAATAAATTTATGCTTATGTTCTAATATGGAGACTAAAGAGTTTTTATCTAAATTGTGTTGTAAAAATATTCATTTTAGAGGGAATTTAAAATTGATTGGAAAAATTGATGAGGAAAACGTAAATAACATAAATGAAAGCTTTCTATTAAAAAAAAGGTTTTGGTTTGCAGCTAGTACACATAAAGGTGAAGATATTTTATGTATTAAAACTCATTTAAAGCTTAAAAGTAAATTTTCCGATATCGTTACTGTTATTGCACCAAGACATATTGAAAGATCGCATGAAATAAAAGAACTAGCCAAAAAATTCAATTTAAGAGTACAAGTATTAAATCATGACGAATATATTTCTAAAGATAATGAAATCGTAATTATTAATCATTTTGGCGCTTTATTAAATTATTTCAAATATGCCAAAAGTGTTTTTATTGGAAAATCTATGATCAAAAAATTAAAGGATGTGGGAGGTCAGAATCCTATTGAAGCGGCTAAACTTCGATGCAAAATTTATCACGGACCTTTTGTTTATAATTTTGAGGAAATTTATAAAATATTACAAAAATTCAACATCTCAAAAAAAATTGAAAATTTTCAAGAATTAAGCAATTACTTGATTGATGATTTAAAAGATTCTAACAAATTCACAAATCAATCCCCTGACGCAATAAACAATTTAGGTCAAAAAACTTTATCTGATACAATGATAATTATAGATAATTTTTTAAATGATAAATTTAGTTAAACCAAGATTTTGGGGAGGTAAAATTGGATTTACTTCAATTATTTTACTTCCTTTATCTTTGATATATTTATTAATAGTTTTTTTTAAAAAAAAAATCACAAAGATAAAAAAATTCAAAATTCCAATTATTTGCGTAGGAAATATTTATTTAGGTGGTACTGGAAAAACTCCTACTTCAATTTTAATTGCTAATGAAATCAAAAATAACGGAAAAAAAGTTGCTATTTTAAGAAAATTTTATAAGACACATAAAGATGAACATAATCTTATTAGAAATAGTTTCAGTAATTTAATTTTGTCACATAAAAGGGTTGAAGGGATAATAGAGGCAGAAAAATTAAATTACGATGTTGTAATACTTGATGATGGTTTCCAAGACTACAGTTTTAATAAAAATTTAAATATTATTTGTTTTAACCAAAGACAACTTATTGGTAATGGGCTTGTTTTACCAGCTGGGCCTTTAAGGGAAAAAATAAGTTCTCTCAAACAAGCAAATGTTGTCATAATTAATGGCGCAAAGGATAGAGATTTTGAGGAAAAAATTTTAAATATTAATAAGAAATTGGAAATTTTTTATTCTTTTTATCAACCGTTAAATTTAGATGAATTTAAAGATAAAAAGTTACTTGCCGTTGCTGGTATTGGAAATCCAGAAAATTTTTTTGAATTAATCGAAAAAAATAATTTGTTGATCGAAAGAAAATATATATTCCCTGACCATTATAAGCTTTCAAAGAATGAGGTTCTTGACATTGTAAAAATTGCAGAGCAAAACGATTATCAAATTATTATGACTGAAAAAGATTATTTCAAGATTAATAATTATAATATAAGCAATATAAAATATTTAAAAGTTCTACTTAGAATAGAAAATCAAGAAAAACTTTTTACTAAAATTAGAAAGTTGTATGATTAAAACTATTAATTATTTTTTACAAGCTATTGTTATTTATTTATTTTTTTTAATTGGCCGTATTTTAGGTTTAAATATTAGTAGAAAATTATACTCACAATTTTTTACTTTAATCGGTCCACTTTTTAAATCCAAAAAAATTATTAGAGAAAATCTTAATACCTATTTTCCAAATATCTCTATGTTAGATGAAAAAAAAATCATTAAAAATATGTGGAGTAATTATGGTAAGACGTTTATTGAGTATTCTTTTTTGAAATTTTTTAATAAAAATAAATCTCACGTAACAATTTTAGGCTTGGACAATTTAGTGTCCAAAGGAGAGAAAAAACCTGTTATATTTGTTTCAGGTCATTTCGCAAATTTTGAATTAATGTCTATGGAAATTACCAAAAAAAATATTCCTTTAGCTACAATCTATAGGCCTTTAAATAATTTCTTTCTTAATCCATTTATGGAATATCTAAGAAGGAAATACATTTGTAAAAACCAAATTAAAAAAGGAATTAGCGGAGTAAGAGAAACTATAGAATATTTAAAAAAAGGTTACTCAATAGCACTAATGATAGATCAGCGGGTAAGTGAAGGAGAAAGAATAAAATTTTTTAATAAACCTGCACTAACAACTACTTTGCCTGCTCAACTTTCATTAAAGTTTAATATTGATATAGTTCCTGTTTTTATAGAGAGAAGTCATAAAGATCATTTTAATATAAAGTTTTTAGAGAAAATAGATCCTAAAAATTTTAATGATAAATTTAAACTTTCAGAAAAGCTAAACCAAGTTTTAGAAAAAATGATAAAAAAGAATCCATCTCAATGGATTTGGACACATAATAGATGGAAATAAAATTATTTTTTTAAGTTTTTAAATCTCTCATTTGCTTCTATTGGGGAATAATAAGCTTCTTGAAGATCTACATTCCAGTAGTTTAAGTTTTGTAATTTTATCTCCTTGCCCGAAATTGCACACAAAACATGGTCACCCTCTTCTAAAATTTCAAAATAATTGTGTTTAAAAATAAGTTTAGCTTTTTTTTTAATCATCTATAAATTATACATTATATAACCTAACATGAACATTGGATTAATTGGTAGCGGTGGTAGAGAACATGCTTTGTGCAAAAAATTGTATGAGTCGGAAATCACAAAAGAAATATTTTGTTTTCCTGGAAATGCTGGCACTGCACAACTAGCAAAAAATATTGATGTAAATATTTTAGATTTTAAAAAAATCCTTCAATTAATCAAATTCTACCACATTGATTTTGTTGTGGTTGGCCCTGAAGAACCTTTAGTCTTAGGAATTGTAGATTTTTTAAAAAAAAATAATGTAAAAGTATTTGGCCCATCCAAATACGCAGCAAAACTTGAGGGATCAAAATCTTTTATGAAGATGATTTGTAAAGAAAATAACATTCCCACAGCCGATTTCAAAATATGTCACAACAGCAATCATGTTAAAAAATTTCTAAAGAAATGTGTATACCCTTTGGTGGTTAAAGCAGATGGACTGGCTGCTGGAAAAGGGGTTTCAATTTGCAAAACAAAGAAAGAAGTAATAAAGACGACCTCTGAAATATTTAAAGGAAAATTTAAATCTTCAAAAAAAGTCATCTTAGAAGAGTTTATTGAAGGTGAAGAAGCAAGTTATTTTATAATTGTTGACAATAATAATTTTAAATTTTTTGGAACAGCGCAGGACCATAAAAGAGCCTATGAAGGGGATAAGGGACCCAATACTGGTGGCATGGGTGCGTATTCTCCTGCACCAATTGTGACTAAAAGATTAGAACAAAAAATAATTTCAAAGATAATTAAACCAACTTTAAAAGCTCTTAAAAGTAAAAAAAATTCTTATAATGGCTTTCTATATGTAGGCTTAATGGTTAAAGAAAATGAACCTTATTTAATTGAATATAATATTAGAATGGGTGATCCTGAGTGCCAGGTAATCCTACCAAGATTAAAAAGTGATATTGTTAAAATTTTCTTAAACTGTATTTCTAACAATTTAAAAAATACAAAAATAGAATGGAAGAAAAAAAAATGCATGACTATTGTTTTGTGTTCTAAAGGATATCCTGGAAAATATAAAAAAGGATCTAAACTAAAAAATTTAGACTCAGTTAATTCATCTAAATCAAACTTTATTTTTCATGCTGGTACTAAAAATATAGATGAAAACATATTATCAAACGGTGGTAGAGTCTTAAATGTTACTTCACTTGGAGATAGTTTTTTAAAAATAAGAAAAAAAGTAATTTCAAATATTAAGCAAATTAATTGGAAAAGTGGTTTTTATAGGAAAGATATAGGCTGGAAAGTGATTAAATAATGAGAATAATAAGCGGAGAATTAAAAGGAAGATCAATAAATTTTTTAAAAAATTCAAATACAAGACCTCTTAAAGATGTTGTGAGAGAAAATATATTTAATATTTTAAATCACTCTAAACGCTTATCTATTAATGTTGAAAATTCAAATATTTTAGATTTATATTCTGGTACAGGATCATTTGGAATAGAAGCAATTTCTAGAGGTGCAAAGAAAGTTTTTTTTGTTGAGCAAAACGACATTGCAACAAAGATTTTAAAAGATAATTTAATAAAATTATCAATTATTAATAAAACTTTAATTTTTAATAATATGATAGAGGATTTTTTATATAAAAAAATAGGAGAAAAGTTTGATATCTTTTTTTTGGATCCTCCATTCGCAGATAGTAAATTTTTGAAAAATTTAGAATTAATTAAAAAAGGAAAAATTTATAAAAAAAAAAATATTATTATTATTCACAGGGAAAATAAATCTAAAGACAAACTAGATAATTTTATAAAAGTAATTAATACTAAACTTTACGGTAGGTCAAAAATTATTTTCGGTTCTTTTGTTTAAGAATTTGTTTAGTATAATTTTTAACCTGTTCAACGGCGGGCTGATCAAAAGGATTTATGCTTGATAATTTTCCTACTAAAACAGTTTCAAGTATAAAGTAAGAAATCATTTCACCAAGAATTTCTTCATTCAATATTTTAAATTTAAATTCTCTAAAAGGGATATTTTTTTTGTAAAAAGATTTAATTAAAGCATCTTTTTGTGCATTTTTTACAGTGCTTATTTTTTTTTTGTTTAAGATACTTTGAAAATTTTTATCCCCTTTTAGATTAATATTATTTTTTGATTTTTTACCAATGCTAAAAATATAAAATAATTTATCTTTTGGACCATCTAAATAAAGTTGAAGTAGACTATGATGATCTTTAGGTACGTTTGAGATAACTGGTAAAAAACCTTTGTTTTTTTTTCCAAGACTTTCCGCTAGAAGTTGCTGATACCAGTACAAAAATTTTTCTAGTTCTGGAACATAATTCAGAAAGATAATATTATTAATTTTCTTAGACAGCATTAAATTAGAAAGTTTTAATACACTATCCTTAAGAATTATTATATTTTTTTTATTAAGATATTTTTCAGTTTTTAATCTTAATTTTGAAATATTTACTCCCATTAAATAAACTGGAACTAAACCTACCTCGGAAAGTACTGAGTACCTGCCGCCAATATAATTTTTATGTTCAATAAAAAATAAATCAAATTCCTTGGCTAGAGAGTATAAATAATTATTTTTTCTCTCAGATATGATGATAATGTTTTTTGATTTTTTTTTTAAAATATTCAATAAAAAAAAATTTGATAAAGTTTCAATTGTATTACCTGATTTGGAAATTATAATAAATAGAACATTTGAAAGATTATTTTTTTTTTTGAAATTTATTAGTTCATTTTCGTTAAGATCATTAAAGAAGAAAATATTTTTTTTTATTTTGTTTTTAAATAAATGGTATATTGCTTCTGCGCCCAAAATTGAACCTCCCATTCCCACTATTGCTATAGTCTTAAAATTTTTAAATCTTTTAAGATCTTTAAATTCAATATTAAAATCAAATTTACTATTCAGTACATTTAATGTTTTATCTGACTTAAAAAAATCTGCTTTTATTGTTGAAAAAATATTTTTAAATTTTTTTCTAAACTTTTTATCAAAATTATTTTTAATATATCTAGATTGAATATTATTTTTAATCACGTTTTATTTTTTCTAAAATAGACTTTTCAATATTTGAATTATTTTTGTTAGATGTTTTTTTTTCTTCATTTATTTTTAATATTTCTTCAATTTCTGATGCTTTACTTTTCTTCTTCACTGTGTCTGGGACAGGTATTTCTTTGTGATCAGGTGGTAAAACTAAAGGATCTTTTTTTTCAATCAAAAACTCATCTGTTGAATTGTTTTTTTCGTTACGTAGAAATTTTCCAGCTTCGCTCATCGTATTACAAGATGTAAGTAATATTAATTTTATAAGAATAAAATATTTAATTTTCATTTTTTTAAACTTCCTCTGAACAAATATATTAATATCCCAATTGTTATAAATACATCTGCAATATTAAAAGTAAACCAATGAAATGTGTTATAATGAAGATCAATAAAATCTGGAACTGCCTTATAAATAATCCTGTCATAAAAATTTCCACAAGCTCCTCCTATGATTATTGAAAAAATCAATTTATCAAAATAATCAGAGACTAAAAATAGCCCTATCAAATAAAGAATCACAATGCCAATTAAACCGGTTACAGTGTTGTAAAACACAGGTGATGTAGAGCTAAAAAAACCAAAACCTATTCCTGTGTTCCATATTAAGTCCAGATTAATATATTTATTTACATAAAAAGTATTCTCATTAAATTCATTTAATATTTTTATTTTTGAAATTCTGTCACTAAAAAAAATTATTAATACTAGTGCAAAAAAATAAATATTTTCTTTTTTTAAAAAATTATTTTTTAACCCGATAAAACTACTTAGATTATTCATTTTATTTGAGAGCATCGGCTACAACTTTGCTCTAAAATTTTCCAGCATCTAGGACATTTGTTACCCTTTGCTTTATTCACCTCAATTTTAATTTCAACTTCTTCTGATAAAATTTTCTCTGCTTTTGAAGTAATAAAATACTCTGCTAAATCTAAATTTTTTAATAATTCATAATTTTTTTTATTCACAAATATCTTAATATCTGCCTCCAAACTTGATCCAATTTCTTTTGATGATCTTTTTTCTTCTATCGCTATATTTGCTTCTTGTTTAATCTTAAATAAATGATCCCATTTTTCATTTAATTTTTTATTCTCCCATTTGTTTGGAACTTTCACAAAGGAGAGTTCATGTATATTTTTTTTTCCATCATTTAATAAGCTATAAACTTCATCAGTTGTAAAAACTAAAATTGGCGCAAACCATTTAATTAAGCTTTCAAGAATAATATTTAATACTTTGACGCAGTTTTTTCTCTTTTTTGAATTTAAGCTATCACAATAAAGAACATCTTTTCTTATATCAAAATAGAATGAGGACAGATCTAAAGTGCAAAAATTTAATAATTCTTTATATAACTTATGAAAACTATAATTTTTTAAATTATTTTCTACAGATTTGTTAATATGATAAATTTTATGCAGTATAAATTGTTCTAATTCATCGAATTCTTTTAAGTCTAATTTTTCAAAGTTTTGCTGTTCATGCTTGTCTTTTAAATTACCCAACATAAATCTGAATGTGTTTCTTATTTTTCTGTAAGACTCTGCATGTTGTGCTAAAATAGTTTTATCTATTCTTAAATCTTCAGCATAATCAGAGGATGCAACCCAAACCCTGAGTATATCTGCTCCATAATTTTTTAAAATTTCATCGGGAGCAATTACATTACCCATCGATTTTGACATTTTCATACCTTTACCATCCACAACAAATCCGTGAGATAAAATGCTATCAAATGGAGCTTTACCCCTTGTTCCGCAAGATTCGAGCAATGAAGAGTGAAACCATCCTCTATGTTGATCTGATCCCTCTAAATACATATCTGCAGGCCATTTTAAATCTTTTCTTTTTTCTAAAACAAAGCTATGTGTTGATCCGCTATCAAACCATACTTCTACAATATCATTAAGCTTTTGATAGTCATCTGGATTATGTTCATCTCCTAAAAAAATTTTAGAATCATCTGTGAACCAACAATCAGAACCTTGCTTTTCATAAATAGAGGCTATTCTCTCTATAACTTTTTTATCTCTTAATGGTTCATTTGTTTTTTTATTTACAAAGATTGGTAAAGGAACACCCCACACTCTTTGCCTTGAAACGCACCAATCAGGTCTTCCTTCAACCATCGATAGTAATCTTTCTTTTCCTTTTTTGGGATAAAAAATAGTTTCATTGATTGCTTTAATTGCCTTATTTCTTAAGTCATTCTTTTTCATTGAGATAAACCATTGAGGTGTTGCCCTATAAATTAACGGTGCTTTAGATCTCCATGAATGCGGGTAGCTATGATTAAGTTTATCGTTCTTTAATAGTTTATTTTGCTCTTTTAACTTTTCTATAATTATAGGATCCGCTTTAAATATATGGGTATTAGTAAAATGGGGTATTTCTTTAGTATATAGACCTGCATTATCTACTGTATAAAGAGATGGTATGTTGTTTTTCAAACATAAATTAAAATCGTCTGGTCCATGGCTTGGAGCACAATGAACTATCCCGGTGCCTTGATCTAAATTAACAAATTGGGCATCCAACATAGGGACATCATAATTAAAACTTAAATTGACAAAAGGATGATTGCAAATAGTTCCTTTAAACTCAGAACCTTTAAAATTCTTTAATACTTTGTGCTTTGTTACGTTGCATTCTTTTAAAATTGAGTTAATTAAGTTTTTTGCTACTACAATTTTCTTGTCCTTGAAATGCTCTAGATCTTCAATTTCTAAGACTGAGTAATCAATATTGCTATTAAATGCTAATGCTTTGTTAGCCGGTATGGTCCAAGGTGTAGTAGTCCAAATAATCGCGCTGGCATCTTTTAAAAAATCTTTGTTTGTTTCTTTGATTTTGAAAGCAACATATATAGTGTTTGAAGTGTGATCTCTGTACTCAACCTCTGCATCAGCTAAGGCTGTCTTTTCTACTGTAGACCATAAAACTGGCTTAAAGCCTTGATACAAGCTGCCATCTAAAAGAAATTTACCTAATTCTCGGACTATCTGAGCTTCTGCTTCATAGCTCATCGTAGAATAATAATTTTCAAAATCTCCGACTACACCTAAACGCTTAAATTCTTTAATATGTATATCAATCCAAGTTTTAGCAAAATCTCTGCACTCTCTTCGGAAGTCTTTAATTGGAACATCGTCCTTATTTTTTTTCTTTTTTTTATATTGCTCTTCAATTTTCCATTCAATAGGCAACCCATGACAATCCCAGCCTGGAACGTAAACTGAGTCTTTTCCACTCATTTGATGAAATCGAGTAATCATATCTTTTAAGATTTTATTTAATGCGGTTCCCATATGTATATGACCATTTGCATACGGAGGGCCGTCATGTAAGATAAACTTTTCTTTGCCCTTAGAATTTTTTCTTAGTTTTTGAAAAATTTTTTCTTTTTCCCATTTTTCTAAAATTTGGGGCTCTTTGGTAGGTAAACTAGCCTTCATTGAAAAAGCAGTTTTAGGTAATTGTAAAGTATCTTTAGACATTTAATTTTTTGACTTCTTTATATCAAGTTTTATTTGTTTTTTTAAATATTCAAAGTTTTTAAATTTTTTTTCTGGTCTTATAAATTTTATAAAATTTACACTAATCACTTTATTATATAAATTTTGATTAATTCCAAAGATATTTGTTTCTAAGAGTAAACTTTGTCCTTTAAATGTTGGTCTATAACCCACATTTGCGACACCATTTTTATTAATACCATTTATATTCACTTTTACCTTATAAACTCCTAATTTAGGAATTACATAGTCATTTAGACTGGTGTTACATGTTGGAAAACCTATTTTACGTCCTCTTTTTTTTCCTCTAATAACTTTTCCTTCAATGCTCCAATTTCTATTAAGTAACTTATTTGCTATCTCAATTTTTCCCTCTCTTATTTTTTTTCTAATAAATGTGGAGGATATTATTTTTTTATTTCTCTTGTAGGGATTTGTTATAATATTTTTATAATTAAAATTCTTTTCAAATTTTTGTAAAGTTTTAATATTGCCTTTACGTTTGTGGCCAAATTTAAAGTTTTTACTTACATATAAATATTTACATTTCGTTTTTTTGTAAATAATTTTTTTAATAAATTGTTCAGCTGTCAATTTTGAAAATCTTTTATTAAATTTAAGTATAATTAAAAAATCTAATTTTAGTTTTTCAAGATGTAATTTTTTCTGTTGTAATGAATTAATTCTATGATCTTTTGTTTTTTTGCTAAAGAACATCACGGGTACTGGTTCAAAGGTCATGACTCCCACAGGTAATTTTAATTTTTTTGCTTTCTGTCTAGCTTGATTTATTACTTTTTGATGGCCAAGGTGCAGCCCATCAAAATTGCCTATGGCTATCACACCGTTAAGATGATTACGATTTAAATTTGCGTTACTGTAAATTTTCATTACCACTTTAGCTCTTTCTGGAAAAAATTTGCTTTAACTTTATATTTTTTTAAAAGAATTTCTAGCTCAGATGTATTTTTATATTCATCTCGATGAACTCCATTAGATATAAATATACAATCTATATTTAAATTATTTGCTCCTCTAATGTCTGTTCTTAAATTATCACCAATTGCTAAAACTTTTTCGTTTGAATTAAAACACATATTGTAAACTTCTTTATAAGGTTTTCCAAAATAAACAACATCTCCACCTAATTGTTCGAATACTCTCGCTATTGAACCAGCGCATAGTTCTTCAATATTTCCTCTATGAACTGTTAAATCTGGATTTGTACAAATTAACTTTTTTGAGACATGATTTTTTAATAAATTTTTGTAATATTTAAGATCATTATCATGCTCATCAAATAAACCTGTGCACAAAATAAAATCACAACTTTCGAGATCAACTTTATTTTCTTTTACTTTCTCAAATACAGAAATATCTCTAGATGGTCCTAAATGATAAAAAGTCTCACCAAACTGATGTCTGTTTATCGCGTGCATGGCTGCTTCTCCCGAGGTCATTACATTTGAAAGATATCTTTTGTCCATATTCATTTTTAATAAAAAATTAACTACTTTTGAACTTGGTCGTGGAGCGTTAGATAAAAATACTATTTTTTTTGAGTTTTTTTTGAGTTGATTTATAGCTTCTATTGCTTTTGAATGTAGCATAGTGCCATCATGTATTACTCCCCATAAATCTATTACAAAAGTGTCATAGTTTTCGTATATATTTGATAAATGCTTTAATTCTTTCAATTTTTTAATTCTCTCTTCTTAATGCTCATAAAGTATTGTATTTATAGGTCTTTTTATTGATATTTGCCCCTTGAAATCTTATTAAAACATACCATATCAACACTACGTGAAAATTTATAGGAGAAAATACATATGAAATTTAGACCTCTGCACGACCGCGTGCTTATTAAAGTGCTAGACAGTGAAGAAAAAACTGCTGGCGGAATTATCATACCTGACACAGCTAAGGAAAAACCTCAAGAAGGCGAAGTAGTTGCTGTTGGACCTGGTTCTAAAAATGAGGATGGCAAAGTCTCTCCGATGGACGTTAAAATCGGAGATATAGTTTTATTTGGTAAATGGTCAGGAACTGAAGTTAAAATTGACGGAAAAGAATATAGCATTATGAAAGAAACGGACATAATGGGAATTTCAAAAAGTAAAAAATAACTTTTAAGGGAGAATAAAATGGCGAAAATAATTAAATTTGACACAGAAGCAAGATCTAAAATGCTTACTGGAGTAAATACTTTAGCAAATGCTGTAAAGGTTACATTAGGTCCAAAGGGACGGAACGTTGTTATGGATAAATCATATGGAGCTCCTAGAACTACCAAGGATGGAGTATCTGTTGCAAAAGAAATTGAGCTTGAAGATAAATTTGAAAACATGGGCGCTCAAATGGTTAAAGAAGTAGCTAGCAAAACAAATGATAATGCTGGTGATGGCACTACTACAGCTACAATTCTTACTCAAGCTATTGTTAATGAAGGATTGAAATATGTTACTGCTGGCATGAACCCAATGGATATCAAGCGTGGTATAGACAAGGCTGTAGAACAAGTGATTGATAAACTTAAAACATCTTCAAAAAAAGTAAAAGCTAATGAAGAAGTAGCTCAAGTCGGAACTATTTCAGCTAATGGTGAAAAATCAATTGGTGATATGATTTCAAAAGCAATGCAAAAAGTTGGTAATGAAGGAGTAATCACAGTTGAAGAAGCTAAAGGAGTTGAGACAGAGTTAGATGTTGTTGAAGGTATGCAGTTTGATAGAGGATACCTTTCTCCTTATTTCGTGACTAATACAGAGAAAATGACAACTGAACTAGAAAATCCTTTAGTTCTTTTAGTTGAAAAAAAATTAACTAATTTACAACCAATGGTACCTTTATTAGAGTCAGTTGTTCAAGCTAATAGACCTTTAATGATCATATCTGAAGATGTTGAAGGTGAGGCTTTAGCAACTCTAGTAGTAAACAAATTAAGAGGTGGTCTAAAAGTTGTAGCTGTTAAAGCTCCAGGCTTTGGTGACAGAAGAAAAGCAATGTTAGAAGATATTGCTATTCTAACTGGTGGACAAGTGATTTCTGAAGACCTTGGTATCAAATTGGAGAACGTAAAAATTGGAGACTTAGGCTCTTGTAAGAAAGTAAAAATTGATAAAGAGAACAGTACGATTGTAGCTGGTGAAGGTAAAAAATCTGATATCGAAGCAAGATGTAATCAAATTAGATCTGAGATCAATGAAACAACATCTGACTACGATAAAGAAAAACTTCAAGAAAGACTGGCTAAGCTTGCTGGTGGTGTTGCTGTTATTAAAGTTGGTGGTGCTACTGAAGTTGAGGTTAAAGAGAGAAAAGACAGAGTTGAAGATGCTCTTAATGCTACAAGAGCTGCTGTTGAAGAAGGAGTAGTGATAGGAGGTGGTTGCGCCCTTCTTTACGCTGCGCAAGACTTAGACGGTGTTAAAGTAAAAGGTGATGACCAAAAAGCTGGCGTAGAAATTGTTAAAAAAGCTCTTCAAGCTCCAATCAGACAAATTACTGCTAATGCTGGCGTCGACGGTTCTGTTGTTGTAGGTAAACTTTTAGAAGGCAAAAAATCTTCTCAAGGTTACGACGCTCAGAATGAAGATTATGTCGATATGTTTGCAAAAGGAATAATAGATCCAACGAAAGTTGTAAGATCAGCATTACAAGATGCTGCTTCAATTGCTGGATTGTTGATTACAACCGAAGCAATGATTGCAGATAAACCAGAAGAAAAAGATTCAAGCCCTGCAATGCCGCCAATGGGTGGCGGAATGGGTGGAATGGGTGGCATGGGTGGCATGGGCATGTAATCCCTATCATACTTAAACAAAAATTCAAAAAAGGGCAGTTTTTACTGTCCTTTTTTTTTGTATAAAAAAATGTGCTAATATATCAAATGAAATTTAAATCAAAATTACAATACCTCTTTTATAAAAATTTCCCAAAAAAATATATTAAGTTTTTTAACAAAGTCTATGACCACAAATTAAATCATAACTTACTAGAGCTGCAAAAAAATGGCTTAAAAATAGATATTATTTTTGATATTGGCGCTTATAGAGGTGAATGGAGCAAACTATTAAGCAATACATCTTTAAAAAGTAAAAATTTTTATTTGTTTGAAGCTAATGAAGAAAATAAAATTTTTTTAGAAAATTCTGGATTTAAATTTTTTTTTAACGTTCTTTCTGATGATAAAAAAAAAGTGAAATTTTTTTCTAACTCTTCGACAGGGGACTCTTACTTAATTGAACAAACATCTTTTTATAAAGAAAATTTTAAGACAATTGTTAAAGAAACAATAACACTAGATGAATTGGTTGAGAAAGAAAAAATACCATTACCCAATTTTATTAAAATTGATACTCAAGGTAGTGAACTTGACATTTTAAAAGGAGCTCAAAAAGCTCTCGACTATTGTTCTTTAATATATTTAGAGTGCCCAATTATTGAATACAATCTAAATGCTCCAAATTTGAATGAATATCTAGATCATTTAAGATCTATTAATTTTTTTCCACTAGACATTTGTGAGATCCATAAAATAGATAATATTGTAATTCAAATAGATATACTTTTTTTAAAGAAAGATATTTTCAAAAAGATTTATCCTGGGAAAAAAATTCTTAACCTATTTAATTGAAATAAAATTTAAAAATTTAAATATGTTCTTAAATTAAATGATTTTTTTTTTGCTACGAGCAGGCAGGCTGTAGAACTTAGAATTAATCCGTCTTTTAAAACTCTCAAATTATTATCGGCTAAAGTCTTGCCGGTTGAAGTGATATCACTTATTACTTCTGAAGATCCAATAAAAGGATAAGTTTCGGTGGCACCTAAACTGGAAATTAATTTATATTGCGTAACTCCTCTAGATATTAAAAAGTCATTAGTTAAATTTGGATATTTAGTTGCAACTCTTAACCTAGTGTTTCTTTTTAACCTTACATCAAATGATATTTCTTCGAGATCAGCTATTGTTTGTACATCTATCCAGTCGTCTGGCACAGCAATAACTAGTTTCGCATTTCCATAGTCAAGTTTTTTTTGAATATTTATTTTATCTTGTAAATTTTTGTCTGATTCTTTTAGAAGGTCCAGTCCAGATACACCAATATCTAAAGTTCCATCTCCTAATCTTTGAATGATTTCTTTAGCATGTAGAAATATAATTTTAAAATTAGGTTTATTTTCGATAGTGCCAAAATAATTTCTTTCTTTTGCACTTTGTATAATTTTCAACCCGCTATCATTAAAAAATGATATTGATTTTTCTTTTAATCGCCCTTTACTTGGCAAACCTATAGTTATTAAATTTTTCATATATTTTTTAAGTTAATTGCTGCACCGACGGCAGGAATATTTTTTTTAGCTCCTAAACTTTTGAGCAAATCATCATAACGACCGCCCGAAGCAATTTCTTTTGCACCTGAAAATACTTCAAAAACAATTCCGGTGTAATATTCAACGTCTCTACCAAAATTTGCTACAAAATTAATATCTTGATTAAGTTTTTTTAAATTTTGAATTGATTTAAAATTTTTAAATATATTTTTTTTAAGATTATTTTTTTTTGTGAAATTAAATAATTTATCATCAAGCTCTGAAAGCTTGCAGTTAATTTTTAAAAAGGTTTTGATAATTTTTACGATTTTTTTTCCATCTGTGAATGATCTTGGGTCTTTTATCTTTTTATCAAACCTCTTTAGAATTTCCGATATAGATCTTCCAGCAATTATTTTACCTTGGTCTAGTTTTTTCATTTCATAAAATCTTTTTTTATCTGCATCAAAAGTTACTGCATCAATATCTGTATTTTTTTCTAATCTTTTTAAAAGTTCTTCAAAATAACTTGGTCTCCAAAAATGTCGTATCAATCTTAGCTTCCATCTTTCGGGCATCTCAAGTGCATTAATCAAGCTCTTAAATAAACTTATATCACCTACTTTAATTTTAATTTTTTTCATTTTAATTTTTTTTGCTGAACTTAAGATTGTACTAATTACTTTAAAATCATCTTTAACTATGTTTTTTGAACCTAGAATTTCGATACCTAATTGATCATTAATGAAATTTGTTCCTTTACCTCCTGATCTCCTATATGCTTGACCTGAGTAATAAATTTTTGAAGAAGTTTTTTTTTGCAAGAAACTTATACATGATGCAACTGTTAAATCTGGTCTTAAGCACATCGTTTTGCCATCCTCTCTATCAAAAGTGAGCATCGAACTTCTAAATTTTTCACCTGATCTTTCAATGATATAGTCTGAGTCTAAAAGGACATCAGGTTCTGATAAAACAAAACCATTGCTCTTAAAGGTTTTAATTATTACTTCAGATAATTTTTTTGATTTCATTAACTAATTCTTTTATTTCAATTGATTTTTCTTCACCTGAACTTAGATTTCTTAAGGTTGGCTTTCCTGATTTAATTTCATTCTCACCATATAAAATCACAGCTGGAGATTTTATTTTGTTTGCATACTCCATTTGTTTTTTTAATTTACTTTCTCCAGGAAAAATTTCTGTACTAATGCCAGCCTTTCTCAATATTGTTTGTACATTAATGTAATCTTTCATTGAATTTTTATCGAAAACGCAGATTACAACTGGTTTAGATTGTTTTACTTTAAATTCTTTTTTTTGCATCAAAGCATAAACTAAACGGTCTAAGCCAATAGATATTCCTGTAGCAGGAGCATCATAATTGCCAAAATTATTTACCAAATTATCGTATCTTCCGCCGCCTCCTATGGATCCAAATTGGATTACTTGCCCTTTATCGTTTGTTACTTCAAATTTTAAATCCACCTCAAAAATTGTTCCTGTATAATATTCTAGTCCTCGAATAACTGAGGGATCGAATTCAAAATTATTAAAATTGTAGTCTTTAAAAATTTTCAATATCTCAACTAAATCTTCTGTTTCAGGTAAATTTTTTTTAAGCATTTCTTCTATCTTTTCAATATCCTCTGTCTTTAAATTTGCACCTTTTGTGAAATCACCAGATTTATCTTTTCTACCCTCACCTAATAATTCTTTTACTCCGTTCCAGCCAAGCCTATCAATTTTATCTAGCGCTCTTAGTGCGGTAAGCTTTTGTTGTTGATCTTGTAAATTTATCTTTTTAAATAAATCTTCGGTAATTTTTCTTGATGAAACCTTGATTATGTATTCTGATTTAGTAAGACCACATTTTTCAAGAATTTCTGAAATCATAACACATAACTCAGCATCTGCCTGTAAGCTTTTTGTTCCAACAAAATCTGCATCAAATTGTAAAAATTCTCTAAATCTTCCAGGCCCTGGTTTTTCATTTCTCCAAACAGTTCCTAATTGATATCTTTTAAATGGTTTAGGAATTTCTAAAAAATTTTTTGCCACATATCTCGCCAGTGGTGCTGTAAGATCATATCTCAAAGACAACCACTTATTTTCATCTTTAAATGAAAATACACCTTCATCAGGTCTATCTTTGTCTGGTAAAAATTTTCCAATACTGTCTGAGTACTCAAAACTTGGTGTTTCAAGATATTGAAAACCATACTTGATCATAACTTCTTTAATATTAGAAATTATAAAATCACGTATAAGTAATTCTTTTTCTTGTCTGTCTACAAACCCCAATGGAAGTTCTTTAGTAGGTTTGCTTTTTTTTTCTTTTGTCATTTTTTGGTACAGCAGGGTGGATTCGAACCACCGACCCCTAGTTCCACAAACTAGTGCTCTAACCAACTGAGCTACTGCTGCATCCTAGTTATATTTATCTTAATTTTTATTAAAATTATATATATTTGATTATAAGCTAAGCAATAGCCTAGCATGCATTCTGTGAGAATGTGATCTTAATGTAGATAATATCTTTTTTATAATCATAATTATTATTTAGAAAAAAAATGTGTCTTTTTCAAGAAGGAATTAGCGGGACAATAAAAAAGCTAAGCTTATCTTAATGCCCCGTTAACCAGTGATTTTTGGAAATTTAGATTAAGATGTTTTCTGCAGTTTTACTGCTGAAGGACCTTTTTCCGTGCTCTCCACTTCAAACGTTAACTCATCACCCTCGTTTAAATATTTTAAACCAGCTTCTCTAACAGCTGAAGAATGAACGAACACGTCTTTTTCTTTGTCTTCTCTTTCAATGAAACCATATCCTTTAGT
>Ga0213866_10000710_pt1 | contig 25979 bp, 37 predicted proteins | sample PICome_11_FD_160079 | JGI IMG/M metagenome (GOLD analysis project Ga0213866, IMG submission 160079) | Coastal seawater microbial communities near Pivers Island, North Carolina, United States - PICO284 | ecosystem: Environmental > Aquatic > Marine > Coastal | place: USA: North Carolina...
GGGCGTATTTATGGCCTTATTTGCTGTATTTTTAGTAATTATTTTAGAGATTTATAATAGCTCAGTAATTTTAGATGATGTTACTATGAGTTGGAAATCTCTTGCAAATTAAGACTAAATTTGTAATTTAAAGATTACCTTATCATCTAAGGTAATCTTTAGAAAAATTGGGGATAGAGAGACTTGAACTCTCACGATCAAATTGATCAACGGATTTTCAGTATGAAAACTGGACTCTCTCTTTATCTTTCTAAAAAAGATAGCTCCCGTCGAGTCTCTGCACCTTTTAAATTCAAAATTTAACTTGGCTCAAGATTGCTCATATCCTATGATATAAGTTTCCTTGAATTTGAGAGCATTCACTTAATAAATTTCTCTATTAAGGCTCAATATATATTGAAATTGACCCTTTAAGTCCGTTGCGTCTACCAATTCCGCCATATCCCCTTTCGATATATGAATTTATTGTATCATAACTTTTATTTTTATGTATAGTCTGTTACCTAAATTATAGGTTGTATTATTTAGTAATATATACTATATTAATATTATATATAAAATATATATAACAAAAGGGTCGATGTCCGAGTGGTTAATGGAGGCGGATTGTAAATCCGTTGGCTTTGCCTACGCTGGTTCAAATCCAGCTCGGCCCAAAAAAACTATCTTGTGGGAACGCTTAAATTCCCACAAGATTTTATTGTAAATCTTAGTCTTCTTGTGAAGCTGTTTTCACATATAAGATTAATAAAAATGATGTTGGGATAATAATAAATAAAGCTGTTGCAATTAAGCCTAAAATATTTACTTCCATGAAGGTTAACTCCAAATATTCATAAAATGTAGTATTAATTAAATAAAAATTTAATTTTTAACTAACCTGTTAATAGTTATTGTACTAGAAATTCATAAAAAACAAAAAGTTTTTAATAACTATTAATCAAATTTACTTCGGAGAAGGGGGGATTCGAACCCCCGGTAGTCTCGCAACTACGCCGGTTTTCAAAACCGGTGCAATCAACCACTCTGCCACCTCTCCTTGATACTAATAGCGAATAGCGGGTAACGCGACTCGAACGCGCGACATGCACCTTGGCAAGGTGCCGCTCTACCAACTGAGCTATACCCGCGTTTCTTTAGTACATATATTGTTGTATCATAAACATAAAATATATGCAATTTCTTTTAATTAATAATTCATTGACAATTTAGATTTGATCGATTATCCTATAAATAAGGTTTAGCGGAGTAGAGCAGTCTGGTAGCTCGTAAGGCTCATAACCTTAAGGTCGTAGGTTCGAATCCTACCTCCGCTCAGGTTATTACTAAACCGTTGACAAATTTATTTCAATACATTAAAATATATAATGTATTTATAAAAAGCCCCCATCGTCTAGAGGCCTAGGACATCTCCCTTTCACGGAGGAAACGGGGATTCGAATTCCCCTGGGGGTAAAACTTAAAATTATTTTGTCTACTATTGCCAGTAGACAAGATTGGAATAAACTACTACAATGATGGATTAAAACACTATAAAAAAATAGTGTTTTTAATCTTTTAAAAAGGTTAAAAATTATTATAAATTAACAAATTAAATTAATTATAGGAGAGCATTATGACTCGTGTTAAACGCGGAAATGTTGCTCGAAAAAGACGTAAAGAAGTTTTAAATCTTGCAAGTGGATTTAGAGGTTCATCTTCTCGTCTATTTCGTACTGCTCAACAACAAACTATGAAAGCATTACGTTATGCTTATCGTGATCGAAAACAAAGAAAGCGCGAATATACAAGTTTATGGATTTCACGTTTAAATGCAGCAGCTAGACAACATGGAATGAATTACAATTCATTACGCCATCAATTAAAAAAATCAAATGTTATTTTGAATCGTAAAGTGTTAAGTCAAGTTGCAATCCGTGACCAAGACGCTTTTAATCAATTAATTGCACAAATCCAAGACTAATAATTGGATTTGAAAATTGATTCAAATAAAATACTTCGGAGGTAAAATCCAAATATGAATCAACCAAAACTAGGAAAACGTGGATTTAAGTCAAGACGTAAACCTGTTCCTGTTGTTATCGCAAAGGAAGGGGACCGCAAACTTTGGAATGCAAATCAACCAGCTCCACGTTCAACTATTGATTACAAAAATACAAAATTACTAATTAAATTTATTAGTCCTCAAGGTAAAATTTTACCACGTCGTGCAACTGGTTTAACAGCTAAACAACAACGTGCAATGGCTACTGCTATTAAACGTGCACGCATGAGTGGTTTATTACCGTTTGTTAATTTAGAAGTTAACAAATAATTATATTTTCAATAAAACAATCAAAAATACTACCAAAGTAGAAAAATTTTTGAGACAATACAATAAATACAGTTTTACATTTTGTTCATCACGCCTTGTAGGACTTGAACCCACGACATCAGGTTTTGGAAACCTGCGTTCTACCAACTGAACTAAAGGCGTTTTCGGGATGACAGGATTCGAACCTGCGACCTCCTGTTCCCAAAACAGGAGCGCTACCAAACTGCGCTACATCCCGATACTGTCTTGCAGTTACTTGTTTATAGTACCTAAGGCTCGAGAGTTTTGCAAGGGGTTTATAATTCTATGTAAATTAACTGAACATTTACTAGTTTGGAGAACTAAAATATGAAAGATTTTACAACATATTTATCTACAGCACCAGTTCTTGCATTAGCAAGTTTAACTGTAGTAGCTGGATTATTAATTGAAATTAATCGTTATTTCCCAGATGCATTAATTCTTGCATTTTAACAAAAAAAACTAATCTTAATATTAATTAATTTAATACTAAGATTAGTTACATTTCTGTATTTATAAAAATTGAGAATATTTTACTAGTACTAATTTTATTTAATAAATACTCTATTTATTTGATATTATGCCAACTATTCAACAACTAGTTCGTTCAGCACGAACTAAAGTATTAAAACCAACAAAATCAGCAGCATTAAAACAATGCCCACAACGCCGTGGTGTATGTACACGTGTGTATACAACAACACCTAAAAAACCAAATTCAGCATTAAGAAAAGTTGCTCGTGTTCGATTATCATCAGGATTTGAAGTAACTGCTTATATTCCAGGAATTGGTCACAACTTACAAGAACACTCAGTTGTTTTAGTAAGAGGTGGAAGAGTAAAAGATTTACCAGGGGTACGTTACCATATTGTTCGTGGAACATTAGATACAGCTGGTGTTAAAGATCGTTCACAAAGCCGTTCAAAATACGGTGTAAAGAAATAATAGTAAATAAATAAAACTTATGTCTCGTAGACGTACTCAAAAAAAACGTAGTGTAATGCCAGATCCGGTTTATGATAGTCGTCTGGTAGAATTAATTGTTCGTCAAATTATGCGTAAAGGTAAAAAATCTTTAGCGTATAAAATTATGTATGAAACTATGACACAAATTGCTGAAACTACACAACAAGATCCGTTAGTAGTTATTGAACAGGCAATTCGTAATGCAACACCTTTAGTTGAAGTAAAAGCACGTCGTGTTGGTGGTTCAACATATCAAGTTCCATTAGAAGTATTGCCTGAACGTGGAACTGCATTAGCAATTCGTTGGATTTTATCAGCTTGTCGTGTAAAATCAGGTCGTCCAATGACAACAAAATTAACATCAGAACTTATTGAAGCGTCAAAGAATGCTGGTAGTGCAATTCGTAAACGTGATGAAGTTCATAAAATGGCTGAAGCAAATAAAGCATTTGCTAAATATCGTTTTTAAATAAAAACACTTAAATCAAGATCAAATTATTTAATTTTTTGAAAAAAATATACAAAAGGAAATTACAATGGCACGTGAAAAGTTTGAACGTAGTAAACCTCATGTAAATATTGGAACAATTGGTCACGTTGACCATGGTAAAACAACATTAACAGCAGCAATTACAATGGCATTAGCTGCTGCCGGCGGTGCAAAAGGTCAAAAATATGACGATATCGATTCAGCACCAGAAGAAAAAGCACGTGGTATTACAATTAATACAGCACATGTTGAATACGAAACTGCAAACCGTCATTATGCCCATGTAGATTGTCCAGGTCACGCAGATTATGTAAAAAACATGATTACTGGTGCAGCACAAATGGATGGTGCAATTTTAGTTGTTTCAGGTGCTGATGGTCCAATGCCACAAACAAAAGAACACTTATTATTAGCTAAACAAGTAGGTGTACCAAATATTGTTGTATTCTTAAACAAAGAAGATCAAGTAGATGATCCAGAATTATTAGAATTAGTTGAATTAGAAATTCGTGAAACTTTAGACAAATATGAATTCCCAGGTGACGATATTCCAATCGTTGCAGGTTCAGCATTATTAGCTTTAGAAGCATTAACAGAAGCTGATTCACTAAGTCCAGGTGATAATGAATGGGTAGATAAAATCTATAAATTAATGAGTGAAGTTGATTCATACATTCCAACACCAGAACGTGCAACTGACAAACCATTCTTAATGGCAGTTGAAGATGTGTTCTCAATTACTGGTCGTGGTACAGTAGCTACAGGTCGTGTAGAACGTGGTTTAGTAAAAATTGGTGATACAGTTGAAATCGTAGGTTTACGTGATACGCGTTCAACAACAGTAACAGGTTTAGAAATGTTCCAAAAAACATTAGACGAAAGTGTTGCTGGTGACAACGTTGGTGTACTATTACGTGGTGTGCAAAAAGAAGACATTGAACGTGGTATGGTACTTGCAAAACCAGGTTCAATTACACCACATACAGAATTTGAAGCACAAGTTTATGTTTTAACAAAAGAAGAAGGTGGTCGTCATACTCCATTCTTCCCAGGTTATCGTCCACAGTTCTATGTACGAACTACTGATGTAACAGGAAAAATTGAATCATTCCGTGCTGATGATGACAGTGAAACACAAATGGTAATGCCAGGTGATCGTATTAAAATGAACGTATCTTTAATTCAACCGATTGCGATTGAAAAAGGTATGCGCTTTGCAATTCGTGAAGGTGGCCGTACAGTAGGTGCAGGTGTAGTAAGTAACATTACTAAATAATCTTTTTTCTTCTAATTTTATTATTTAAAAAATTTTAAATAATAAAATTAGAAGAAATATTTAATTAAATATTTTAATTTGACTAATAACATATAAATTTTTTTATGACTAAACTCCATGAAGTAGTTGAAAATATTAAATCTGGAACAATTCGACCAAATATTCCAGAAATTAAAATTGGCGATTTAGTTAGAGTAGGCGTTTCAATTCAAGAAGGAAATAAAGAACGTATTCAGCCTTTTGAAGGAACAGTAATTGCGCGACATCTAGCTGGATCAGATAGTACAATAACAATTCGTAAAGTATTACAAGGTATTGGTGTAGAACGTGTGTTTCCTCTACATGCAACTTGTGTTAAAAGTATTGAAGTATTACGTCGTGCTGAAGTTGCACGTGCAAAGTTATATTATTTACGTGACAGAACAGGTAAAGCAACACGTTTAAAACAAAAATTTGAAACTTTACCTGAACCGTGGAAATCAGAAAATTAATGGTAAGGTAATATAAATAAATCTTATGAAAAAATCATTACATTATATAGTGCCAGGTGCAAGACGTTTAAGTAATTATATCTGGGGTAGTATTTTAACCATTGGTGGAATAGGATTTTTATTAACAGGTATTTCCTGTTATGTAAATTCCCCATTATTACCTTTTATTAAAATTGATGCTATTCAATTTTTCCCGCAAGGTTTAGTAATGTGTTTTTATGGCTTGCTTGCTATTTCATTAAGCATTTATATTTGGTTGATTATTCTTTGGGATTTAGGGCAAGGATTTAATGAATTTAATACCGAAACAGGAGAAATTCGAATTTTTCGATGGGGATTCCCCGGTAAAAATCGTCGTATTGATTTAAAATATGCTATTAATGATGTACAAAGTATTCGCGTTGAAATCAACGAAGGATTAAATCCAAAACGTGTAATTTATTTAAAATTACGTGGAAATCGTGAAATTCCATTAACGCGTGCTGGTCAACCAATTAGTATTCAAGAACTTGAAAACCAAGCGGCTGAATTAGCTCGTACATTACAAGTCTCACTAGAAGGGATTTAAAAAATAAACTATGGCAAAACGAGCAGTCGAACAAACTGGTTTAATTCCAAGATCCATTATTCGAACTTTTGAACGATTTAAAAAACAACTATTTCCGGGTGTAGAAATGTTGGTGATTCAAGAGTTCAGAATATCTCGTTATCAAGTTATCGTTTCTATTCAAGCATTATTAATGCTTATTCTTATTCCAATATTAATAAATATAATATCTAAACATTTTATTATTACACCATTTGTTAAATATATTTGGAATAAAAATACATCGGATATTTTTTTAAATATTCAACAACAAGAATTGGCATTACATCAATTAAAACAATTTGAAGAAAAACTTTATTTTGAAAGTTTATTAATAGATTTTTCCGAATCATCGGTTACTAATTTAAATTTTCAAAATGAAATTAGTAAAAAAACAATTGAAATTGCAACACTTTATAATGATGAAAGTATTGAAGCAATTAGTAATTTATTTTCAGATTTTTTAAGTTTAGCAAGTTTAGCAATTGTTTTTATTTTTAGTAAAACTCAATTAATTATTTTAAAATCTTTTTTAGCAGAATCGCTTTATAGTTTAAGTGATACTACTAAATCATTTTTATTAATTTTAGGTACTGATTTATTAGTTGGTTTTCATTCACCACGTGGATGGGAAGTATTTCTAAAGTGGGTTTTTTATCATTTTGGGGTTCCAGAAAATGAAGAATTTATGTCTTTATTTGTTGCTACTTTTCCAGTATTTTTAGACACAATTTTTAAATATTGGATATTTAGATCATTAAATAAGATATCTCCATCAACTGTTGCAACATATCACAATATGATTGAATAAGTTTGAACAAGAATAATTTCTTGTTCAAATAGAATTTTGTTTAAACTTTTAATTACAAAATTGGACTGTTATAACATAATTAGTTATGTTTAACTTCATTATGATGATTTCCGATAAATTTATTAGATTAGTCATCTGAATAAATTTTTTAAATAATCAAATATATTGAGATTTTATGATGCTAGATTTGGTGAAATATCCAGTAATTCGCACTGAAAAATCTACACGATTAATTGAAAATAATCAATTTAGTTTTGATGTAGATATGCGTCTTACAAAACCACAAATTAAGAAATTAATTGAAGAATTCTTTAATGTTAAAGTGCTGGCAGTTAATACACATCGTCCACCACGTAAATTTAAACGTATGGGAGCGAAAGCAAATTATAAACGTGTAATTGTAACTGTTGATGCAAACGACAGCTTATTAAAATAATTTTATTAAAAATATCATATGGCAATTAGATTTTTAAAAGCTGCAACACCAGGAACACGACATGGTTCTGTAAGTGATTTTTCTCAATTGGCAAAAAAACGACCAGAGAAAAAATTAACATCTTGGTGGTCTCGTTCAAAAGGACGAAATAATAGAGGTATTATTACGACTCGACACCGTGGTGGTGGCCATAAAAGGCTATATCGACAAATTGATTTTGCAAGAACTAAATTAGGATTAGTAGCAAAAGTTAGTAGTATTGAATATGATCCAAACCGTAACGCTCGTATTGCATTAGTAACATATGCAGATGGTGAAAAACGTTATATTTTACATCCAGTGGGTTTAAATGTTGGTGATAGTATCATCACATCGCCGGATGCTAATATTAGTGTTGGAAATTGTTTACCTTTAAAAAATATTCCATTAGGTACGGAAGTTCATAATGTTGAATTACAACCAGGTGGTGGTGGGCAATTAGTCCGCGCAGCTGGTACCGTTGCACAAATTGTGGCAAAAGAAAATAACTTAGTAACTTTACGTTTACCATCTGGTGAAGTTAGATTAATTTCGCAAAACTGTTGGGCAACGATTGGTCGAGTTGGTAATGTTGAATTTTCAAACTTAACATTAGGTAAAGCAGGTCGTCGTCGTTGGTTAGGGTACCGACCACATGTACGTGGTTCTGCAATGAACCCAGTAGATCACCCACATGGTGGTGGTGAAGGCCGCGCTCCAATTGGTCGTTCACGTCCAGTAAGCCCGTGGGGTAAACCAGCTTTAGGTTCAAAAACTCGTAAAGCAAAAAAATGGAGTACAAAATATATTGTACAGAAGCGTAAATAACGCAATATATATAAATATTTACTAATATGGGAAGATCATTAAAAAAGGCACCATGTGTTGCTGACCATTTGCTAAAAAAAATTGAACGTGCAAATAGCCAAGGCGATAAAAAAGTTATCACAACATGGTCACGTTCATCAACAATTGTTCCAGTTATGATTGGACATACAATTGCTGTACATAATGGCCGTACACATATTCCAGTATTTATCACTGATCAAATGGTTGGGCATAAATTAGGTGAATTTTCACCAACTCGTACATACAAAGGTCATATTAAAAAGGATAAAAAATCAAAACGTTAAAAAATTATGGGACAAAAAGTACATCCTTTAGGTTTTCGCCTTGGAATTACACAAAAGCATCAAAGTTATTGGTGTACAAATCGTGATTTGTCAGCAATTTGGATTCAAGATGCAAATTTTTTACGTAATTTTATTACAAAAAATTATTCTAAAGCTGGAATTACAAATATTGAGATTCGTCGACGTCGTTTTGGTTCATCATCGTTAACTATTGAAATTTTTGCGGCACGACCAAGCTTATTTGGAAATCGTGAAACACAAAATTTAGATGAATTACGTGATTTATTAACAACGCAATTAGAACGTTTTTATGTTAAACGCAATTTACCAAACCCAGGTAAATTACAAATTAGTTTATATGTAAAACCATTAACAAATCCCGATACTCATGCTCACGTTTTAGCTGATCGTTTAGTTGAAGATCTTGAGCAACGTAAACCATATCGTCGTTCAATGAAACAACTTGTTCAACGCGCACGTAAAGCTGGTGTAAAAGGAATTAAAATTCAGGTTTCTGGCCGATTAAATGGAGCTGATATCGCTCGTGCTGAAAATGTTCGTGAAGGTGCTGTACCATTACAAACATTACGCGCAAATATTGATTATTGTTCAAAATCAGCAAAGACTATTTATGGGTTATTAGGTATTAAAATTTGGGTCTTTAATGGTGAACAATTAACAAAATTAGATAATCGTTCAACAGAATTATAATTTAATTAGGAAATTTAAATATGTTAAGCCCAAAAAGAACAAAATTTAGAAGACATCATCGTGGACGTATGCGTGGTAAAGCAACACGTGGAAATACGCTAGCGTTTGGTGATTACGGATTACAAACACTTGAACGTTCATGGATTACTTCACGTCAAATTGAAGCTGCACGACGTGCAATGACACGACATGTAAAACGTGGTGGTAAAATTTGGATTCGTTTATTTCCAGATAAACCAGTAACAATGCGTGCAGCAGAAACTCGAATGGGTTCAGGTAAAGGTACACCCGAATATTGGGTTGCTGTTGTTAAACCTGGTAAAGTTTTATACGAAATTAAAGGTGTTCCTGAAACAGTTGCCCGCGTTGCTTTAACACTCGGTGGTGCAAAATTACCAGTTAAAACAAAAATTCTTGTTCGTCCACAATAATTAATTTTTAAAGAAAATAAAAAAGCATTATGATTCAACCACAGTCGTATCTCACTGTTGCTGATAACTCAGGCGCAAGAGAAATCATGTGTATTCGAGTATTAGGAAGTGGAAAAGCACGTGCAGCAACTGTTGGCGATATTATCGTTGCAGTTGTTAAGGACGCTAATCCGAATATGCCAATTAAAAAATCAGATATCGTTCGTGCTGTAATTGTTCGTACACGAAAAAATGTTCGTCGCCAAAATGGAACAAGCATTCGTTTTGATGAAAATGCAGCAGTAATTATTAATAAAGAAAATAATCCACGTGGAACACGAGTTTTTGGTCCTGTTGCCCGTGAATTACGTGAAGGAAATTTCACAAAAATTATTTCATTAGCACCCGAAGTTATATAAAAATTTAATATGGTACAACGATTAGACAAGTTCTATCAAACAACAGTACTACCACAATTAAAAGATCAATTTAAGTATTCTAATACTCATCGAGTTCCAGAATTAGAAAAAATTGTAATTAATCGTGGTTTAGGTGATGCATCACAAAATTCTAAACTATTAGAATCATGTTCAAATGAATTAAGTATTATTACTGGCCAACATGGTATTACAACACGTTCAAAAAAAGCTATTGCTGGTTTTAAATTACGTCAAAAAATGCCTGTTGGGTTAGTAGTAACACTACGTAAAGAACGTATGTATGCGTTCTTAGATAGATTAATCAATTTAGCTTTACCTCGTATTCGTGATTTTCAAGGAATGAACCCAAAAAGTTTTGATGGTCATGGTAACTATAGTTTAGGTTTAGATGAACAACTTATGTTCCCAGAAATTGATTACGATAAAATTGATCAAATTCGAGGAATGGACATATCAATTATTACAACTGCTAAAAATGATGAAGAAGGTATTGCTTTATTATCAGCTTTTGGTATGCCATTTAGAAAAAACTAAATTTGTTTTTTATATTAAAAAAAAATAAACCAAACAAAAATCAGTATGGTAAATGACACAATTAGTGATATGCTAACACGTATTCGTAATGCTAATTTAGCATCGAAAAAGTGTGTATCAATTCCAAACACAAAAATTCATATTAATATTGCAAAAATATTAGAACAAGAAGGTTTTATTGAAAGTTTTTCAATGCCTAAATCGGATGATCGTGAATTTGATATTCAGTTAAAATATGTCCCGGTAATTGGTAAAGGAAATATGAAAAAACCATGTATTACCAATTTAAAACGAATTAGTACACCTGGTTTAAGAATTTATACGAATTCAAAAGATATTCCACAAAGTTTTGGGGGTATGGGTATTATTATTATTTCAACATCTAAAGGTTTAATGACTGATAATGATGCACGTAAAGCTAAATTAGGTGGTGAAATTCTTTGTTCAGTTTGGTAATAAAAATTATATTTCTGAATAAGTTTATATAAGGAGGCCTTTGAATCAAAAAAATATTGATTTAATTGAAATCGAAGGAACAGTTACGCAATGTTTATCAAATGGAATGTTTCGTGTAAAGCTTGAAAATGGCTTTTTAGTTTTAGCACATGTCTCGGGTAAAATTCGTCGTAATTATATTAGAATTTTATTAGGGGATCGTGTTATTGTCGAATTAAGCCCTTATGATTTAACGCGAGGCCGAATTACATTTAGATTGCGTGCTGGCAAGGAACAAAAAATTAACGAAGAAAGTTAAAATAAATATGAAAGTACGTCCATCAGTTAGACGAATGTGTGATAAATGTCGTTTAATTAAACGTAAAGGCACAATTCGAATTATTTGTAAAAATCCTAAGCATAAACAACGCCAAGGATAAGTTTATATTTATAAGAAGTTAATATGGCAAAAAGAGTTGAAAGAAATACGAAAAAGAAATTTCGTGAAAAAGTAGGTCGTGGAGTAGCACATATTCAATCTACTTTTAATAACACAATTGTTACTATTACAAATGTAAATGGTAGTGTTTTAGCTTGGTCTTCAGCTGGCGCTTGTGGTTTTAAAGGTGCACGTAAAAAAACACCTTTTGCTGCAAAACAAGCTGCAGAAACTGTTGCTCAAACATGTGTTAGTCAAGGTATGAAAGAAATTGTTGTTCAAGTTAAAGGAGCTGGAGCTGGCCGTGAAGCTGCATTACGTGGTTTATTAGATGCTGGTTTATTAATTACACGCATTCGCGATATTACTCCAATCCCACATAATGGTTGTCGTCCGCCTAAAAAACGACGTATTTAAATGTTATGTTTGTTAACAAAAATAAATTTGTTTCATCAATTGAATCACGTGTTCAAGAAAACAATGAGTTGTATGGAAGATTTCATTTAGGAAGTTTTGGTATAGGCCAAGCATTAACAATTGCAAATGCATTACGCCGTACTTTACTTTCGGATATTCCAGCTTTTGTAATTACAAAAGTTGAAATTGATGATGTTCGCCATGAATTTGATTCTATTGATGCAATTCAAGAAAATATTCTTGATGTTTTACTAAATTTAAAAAAATTAACTTTAACCTCTTTAGATTTAAATTTAAATAATGAATTTTCACCGAAAAAGGAATATAATGCTTATATAAATTTTGAAGGACCGGGTATTATTACGGCTAATGATATTAACTTTCCAAGTCCCATTATTCCGGTTTATAAAGATAGTTATATTGCAACATGTAGTAATACAGGAAAATTCACGGCTAAGTTAACAATTGAATTCATTGATCCTTATAATTCAATACAAACAGACAAGAATTTATTAATTCAAAATAACAATGAATTAATGCTAAATTCTGTACCAAAACCTGTTAAACAAGTGAATTATACAATTCAAAAACTAGCAACATTTCCAGATAAAGAATATATTTCGCTAGAAATTTGGACTGATGGGAGTATTGATCCAAATAATGCTCTTCAATATGTTTTAGAAAAATTAACAAAAATATTTTTTAGTTTTTCAAACTTAGCAAATAATATGGACTCTATATTATTTAATGATAATGAAAAGAGAATAAATTAACGACAATATTCAAGAAAATATAAAATGAATCAATCAAATGATGCAACAATGAATCTAATCAAAGCTGGAGGAAGAAAAACTGCTCAAGCTCGAGTACAATTAATTCCAGGTTCAGGTAATTCAATTACTATTAATGGCAAATCAGCAGATGATTATTTTCAACAAAATGCTGTTCATTTACAGTGTATTTATACTGTTTATGAAATGGTAAAAACAGAAAAAAAATATGATGCAATAATTACTGTTGATGGTGGTGGATTAAGTGCTCAATCACAAGCAATTAGATTAGCGTTATGTAAAGCATTTAGTACTTTATTTCCAAATCTTCGACCATACTTTAAAGAACGTAAGTTTTTAACACGTGATGCACGTATGAAAGAACGTCGTAAATATGGTTTAAAGAAAGCCCGTAAAGCACCACAATTTTCAAAACGATAATTATCGTATCGTGTATATATCAATACTCAAACTTCTTACCTTTATCAATTTATTTAAGGATTAAATTATGTCGACTACAACAAATGAGATTTTAGAAAAATTAAAGTCAATTACGTTATTAGAAGCTGCTGAATTAGTTTCGCAAATTGAAGAAACATTTGGTGTTGATGCATCAGCACCTGTTGGCGGTGGTATGGTTATGGCTATGCCAGCTGGTGGTGGTGAAGCAGCTGGCGGTGCTGCTGAAGAGAAAACAGCATTTGATGTTATTTTAGAAGACGTACCAAGTGATAAACGTGTTCCAGTATTAAAAATTATTCGTAATTTAACATCATTAGATTTAAAAGAAGCAAAAGAAGCAATTACTACTTTACCAAATACAATTATTAAAGGTGTATCAAAAGAAGACGCTGAAGCTGCTAAACAACAATTAGAAGAAACAGGTTCAAAAGTTACTATCTCATAGTAATCTTATAAAATTTTTGTACTTTGATTTGATAAAAATCAAAGTACAATAAATGAGCCCAGTAGGATTCGAACCTACATTAGAAACTTAGAAGGTTCCTGTCCTATCCCTTAGACGATGGGCCCAACTGAACTTAATTATAAATAATTAAGTTCAGTAAATATGAATTAATCTTCATATCCAAATACGCGTTTAAAAATATCACGAACTTTATCCCCTGAATCAATTGATTCTAATGGATCTTTTCTTAAACGATGACGTAAACATAACGGAATAACACGATAAATATCATCTGGTGTTACAGTTGTATGACCTTCAAAAGCTGCTAATGCTTTTGCGGCACGGTTTGTAACAAGATCTCCACGTAAACCATCTACATCTAATTCTGAACAAATTTCAGAAATTTTAACACGATATTCATAATCTAACTCAATTTCTGGTAATAATTTACGAGCTTCAATAATTTTGTTTGCTAATTGAGATTGTGAATCTTGGTATGAATTTCTAAATTCAAGTGGTGATGAGTCAAAGATCGCACGTTGTTCTACGATTTGTACACGTAAATCAGGCTCTTTTACTGTACCAATTTGGGCATGCATACCAAAACGATCTAATAATTGTGGACGTAATTCACCTTCTTCTGGGTTTCCAGAACCAACTAGAATAAATCTTGCTGGGTGGCTAATTGAAATTCCTTCACGTTCAACAGTATTCCAACCTGAAGCAGCTGAATCTAATAAAACATCAACTAAATGATCATCTAATAAATTTACCTCATCAACATATAAAATACCACGGTTAGCTTTTGCTAATAAACCTGGTTCAAAAGCTTTGACACCATCTGTTAAGGCTTTTTCAATATCAATTGTTCCACAAACTCGATCTTCAGTTGCACCTAATGGTAAATCTACCATTGTAATTTTCTTTGTTGCAACTGGAACTTGTTCATTATTTTTAATTCGGTCACGAACTTCTTGGCTCATTAATTCTGGATCATTCGGGTCCGAATTAAATGGATCATCAGCAACAATTTCAATTTCTGGTAATAAATCAACTAGTGCACGAACAGTTGTTGATTTACCAGTACCACGATCACCCATAATCATAACACCACCGATTTTTGGATCAATTACATTTAAAATTAATGCTAATTTCATTTCTTCTTGACCAACAATCGCAGTAAATGGAAATACCGGGCGTGCTTCTTCTAAAACGTTTGATACTTGTGTATTCATAAATACAGTATTTATATTAATTTGATAATTTTCGTTATTACTAAAATTATATCGTAAATTAATCAATTAATCAATGTTGTAGTTATTTTCGAAAATCAATTAGTATAGTATACTATATATAATAATAAATATTATTTGAGAAGAAAATTTTTTTCATTATCGATGTTATTTTTTAAGTCGATATAAAATTAGATAATTTGTATGAACTTTTTAATTAATAAAAAAGTATCAAAAGTTTTTCAATCTTTAATTGTAATTATTGCAAGTATTTCAATTGCAACTTCAGCAAATGCATATCCAATTTTTGCACAACAAAACTACGCACAACCTCGTGAAGCAACGGGTCGAATCGTATGTGCAAACTGTCATTTAGCGCAAAAACCAGTTGAAATTGAAGTACCTCAAGCAGTATTACCTGACACAGTTTTTGAAGCTGTTGTTAAAATCCCATATGATCAACAAATTAAACAAGTTGGTTCAAATGGTAAAAAAGCAGGGTTAAACGTTGGTGCTGTTTTAATTTTACCAGAAGGTTTCCAAGTTGCACCTCCTGAGCGTTTATCAGAAGAAATGAAAGCAAAAGTTGGGAAATTATATTTCTCACCATATAGTCCAGAGCAAAAAAATATTTTAGTTGTTGGACCAGTTCCTGGTAAAAAATATAGTGAAATGACATTCCCAATTTTATCACCTGACCCGTCTAAAGATAAATCAGTATCTTACTTAAAATACCCAATTTATTTAGGTGGTAACCGTGGTCGTGGACAATTATATCCAGATGGTTCAAAGAGTAATAATACAGTTTATACTTCTCCAGCAGCTGGTACAATTTCGTCAATTGCACCAATTGAAGGTAAAGGTGGGTATTCAGTTGTGATTAAAGCAACAAGTGGTGATGATGTAACAACATCAATTCCACCAGGTCCAGAACTTTTAGTAAAAGTTGGTGATACAGTTAAAGCAGATCAAGCTTTAACAAATAATCCGAATGTTGGTGGTTTTGGTCAAGCTGAAACAGAAGTTGTATTACAAAATCCAGCACGTATCCAAGGTTTATTAGTTTTCTTTGTAACAATTTTATTAGCGCAAGTATTCCTTGTTCTTAAGAAAAAACAATTTGAAAAAGTTCAATTAGCTGAAATGAACTTCTAATTTCATTTGGATAAATAAAAAATTATTTTCATCTATGATTACAGTAGTGAGTTATTTAGGCTTTTTAATTGCTGCATTAGTTACAACTCTTGCTTTATATATTAGCCTATTAAAAATTAAATTAATTTAGTTAATACTATGGTAGAACCTTTATTATCAGGTATCGTACTAGGATTAGTTCCAGTAACAATTACAGGTTTATTTGTTACTGCATATTTGCAGTATCGTCGTGGTGACCAACTTAATATTTAAGTTAGTCTAAAAAAGTATTAAGGAATTAAAATTTCCTTAATACTTAATAAAAAACTGGTAAGTTGATTTTTAGTTATATTATTATGCATAATAAAATATGCATAAATAAACAAATATATTTTTTATTGGATATATAAAATTATAAATATATATATTTATATATATATTTTTTATTACTTAAAAGGAGAGTTTCGCTTTATGACTATTGCGATTGGAAAAACTCAAGAAAAACGTGGTTTATTCGACGTTGTTGATGACTGGTTACGTCGTGACCGTTTCGTATTTGTAGGTTGGTCTGGTATGTTATTATTACCATGTGCTTACTTAGCTCTAGGTGGATGGTTAACTGGTATTACATTTGTTTCATCATGGTATACACATGGTTTAGCTTCTTCTTTCTTAGAAGGTTGTAACTTCTTAACTGCTGCAGTATCAACACCAGCAAACAGCATGGGTCACTCATTATTATTATTATGGGGTCCTGAAGCGCAAGGTGATTTTACTCGTTGGTGTCAATTAGGTGGTTTATGGACATTTGTTGCTTTACATGGTGCTTTTGCATTAATTGGCTTTATGTTACGTCAATTTGAAATTGCACGTTCAGTAAAAATTCGTCCGTACAACGCAATTGCTTTCTCAGCACCAATTTCAGTTTTTGTATCAGTTTTCTTAATTTACCCATTAGGTCAATCTGGTTGGTTCTTTGCTCCAAGTTTTGGTGTTGCAGCAATTTTCCGATTCATTTTATTCTTCCAAGGTTTCCATAACTGGACTTTAAACCCATTCCATATGATGGGTGTTGCGGGTGTTTTAGGTGCAGCTTTATTATGTGCAATTCACGGTGCAACAGTAGAGAATACTTTATTTGAAGATGGTGATGGTGCTAACACATTCCGTGCATTTAACCCAACTCAAGCAGAAGAGACTTATTCAATGGTAACTGCGAACCGTTTCTGGTCACAAATTTTTGGTGTAGCTTTCTCTAACAAACGTTGGTTACATTTCTTCATGTTATTTGTACCTGTAACTGGTCTTTGGATGAGTGCTATCGGTGTAGTAGGTTTAGCATTAAACTTACGTGCGTATGATTTCGTATCACAAGAAATTCGTGCTGCTGAAGATCCAGAATTCGAAACTTTCTATACTAAAAACCATTTATTAAATGAAGGTATTCGAGCTTGGATGGCTGCTCAAGATCAGCCTCATGAAAAATTAGTATTCCCAGAGGAGGTATTACCACGTGGAAACGCTCTTTAATGGTAGTTTAGTTGTAGGTGGACGCGATCAAGAGTCTACAGGTTTTGCTTGGTGGGCAGGTAATGCTCGTCTTATTAATTTATCTGGTAAATTATTAGGTGCGCATGTTGCACATGCTGGTCTAATTGTATTCTGGGCTGGTGCAATGAACTTATTTGAAGTTGCACACTTTGTACCAGAAAAACCAATGTATGAGCAAGGTTTAATCCTTTTACCTCATCTTGCAACATTAGGTTATGGTGTAGGTCCAGGTGGGGAAGTTGTTGATACATACCCATACTTCGTATCAGGTGTATTACATTTAATTTCATCAGCTGTACTAGGCTTTGGTGGTGTATACCATGCATTAGTTGGTCCTGAAACATTAGAAGAATCTTACCCATTCTTTGGTTATGTTTGGAAAGATAAAAACAAGATGACAACAATTTTAGGTATTCACTTAATTATGTTAGGTCTTGGTGCTTGGTTATTAGTAATCAAAGCAATGTATCTTGGTGGTATCTATGATACATGGGCTCCAGGTGGTGGTGATGTACGTATGATTTCTAACCCAACTACAAACCCAGGTGTTATTTTCTCTTACATCTTAAAATCACCTTTTGGTGGCGATGGTTGGATTGTTAGTGTTGATAACATGGAAGATGTTATTGGTGGTCATATCTGGATTGGTACATTATGTATCTTTGGTGGTATTTGGCACATTTTAACAAAACCATGGGCATGGGCTCGTCGTGCTTTTGTATGGTCAGGTGAAGCTTACTTATCTTATAGCTTAGGTGCTATTTCTTTAATGGGCTTTATCGCTTGTTGTATGGCTTGGTTCAATACAACTGCATACCCAAGTGAATTCTATGGTCCAACTGGTCCTGAAGCATCACAATCACAAACATTTACTTTCTTAGTTCGAGATCAACGTTTAGGTGCAAACGTAGCATCTGCACAAGGTCCAACTGGTTTAGGTAAATATTTAATGAGATCACCAACTGGTGAAATCATCTTCGGTGGTGAAACAATGCGTTTCTGGGATTTCCGTGGTCCATGGCTTGAACCACTTCGTGGTCCAAACGGTTTAGACTTAAATAAACTTAAAAATGATATTCAACCATGGCAAGAACGTCGTGCAGCTGAATACATGACACATGCTCCATTAGGTTCATTAAACTCAGTAGGTGGTGTAGCAACTGAAATTAACTCAGTAAACTACGTATCTCCACGTAGTTGGTTAGCAACATCACACTTCTGTTTAGGTTTCTTCTTCTTCGTAGGCCATTTATGGCATGCTGGACGTGCTCGTGCAGCTGCAGCTGGTTTTGAAAAAGGTATTGACCGTGATAACGAACCTGCATTATCAATGCGTCCTTTAGACTAATTTTTTTTTAGTTTTAATTCTTTGATAAAGTTTCTTGAAAAAGAAACTTTATCATAAAAGTTGTGAATATAACAAATATTCGCTACAATATTATCCATAGGAAAGATGACCGAGAGGCCGATGGTACCGCATTGCTAATGCGGCGTAGTCGTAAGACTACCGAGGGTTCGAATCCCTCTCTTTCCGATATAAATTTATCTATTCTAAGTCGTTTAGGATTTTAACCTATACGACTTATTTAAATTCGACCAGTCATTTGTAACCAGTTTTGTGCTTCAATATAATTTGTTGGTGCTAATCTAATAGCTTCACGCCAATAGTCAGCAGCTTTATCAAATAATAACTTTGATATTTCTAATTGATTATTTTCAAGAGCTTGTTCACCACGATAATGATAAATAACAGCAATATTATTTAACGCTTGTGGTAATGAGGGATTACGTTCAAGTGCTTGAAAATAATAATTTAAAGCACGGGCATGATCTCCATTACTAGTATGGATTAAACCTATATTATATAAAATATAACTACGATCATAAGCATCAGTTTCAAGTCGTAAAGCTTCATAATAATTTTGAAGTGCTTCAGCATATTCACCTTCGGATTGTGCTGACATTCCATCTCGGTAATAGCTAAAAGCTTGCTTTTCACGATTTGAAGTTGGTAAAACTTTTAACAAAATATCTGCAATAACAGTAAAAGTTTTATCAATAAAATTATCATTTCGTTGAGATCTTGGCATAAATTTAATAATTTTATTATTTGTGTTTTTGGGTATGAAAAACCCAAAAACACATATAAATTTAGTCTAAATTACCTGGACCTGGGTTACGACCCGGATCATTTGATAAGAATCCAAAAACAAACAGTGAAACAAAGAATGTTACAACTGTATATACAAAGATTTTTAGTGTTAACATTAAAAATAAAAATTTTTATTAATTTATAGGCTACTATACATTATAGTATAACATATTTTTCTTATGTAAATTTATCTTGTAATAATTTTACAAATTCTTTTATATACGATATACTATTTATGAAGTTAAATATGCCTTCTTAACTCAATTGGCAGAGTATTGGTCTTGTAAACCAAAGGTTATCGGTTCAACTCCGATAGAAGGCTAAATTAAAACAGTCTTGAAAAGACTATTATTATTAGTAATAATGACTATTATAAACAGTATATGATTGATAACTTAGATTTATTTATAAATAAACATTATTTTTAATAATGACACAAAATATTAAATTAGAAGAAATGATTCAAAGTGGTATGCACTTTGGTCATTTTACACGTGAATGGAATCCACGTATGACACCATATATTTATGGTGAACGTAATGGGCGTCATATTATTGATCTTGTTCAAACTCACTATTTATTAAATGAGGTTTTAAATTTCATTGAAAAGAGTGCAAGTCAAGGAAAAACTTTTTTGTTTGTTGGCACTAAAAAACAAGCTGCACCTTTAATTTCTGAATCAGCATTAGCATGTAATAGTTATTACGTGAATCAACGTTGGTTAGGTGGTATGTTAACTAATTGGCAAACTATCCAAAAATCAATTCGAAAACTAAAAGAATATAGATTAGCAGAAGAAAATGGTGATTGGAATTTATTAAAAAAACAAGAAGTTGCAAAAAAACGACGTGAACAACAACGACTAGAAAAATATTTAGGTGGATTAGAAAATATGCCAGGTCGTCCAGATGTGGTAATTATTATTGGTCAACCTGAAGAAATTCATGCAGTTCGTGAATGTCGTCAACTTGGAATTCCAACAATTACACTATTAGATAGTAATTGTGATCCAACAATTGCAGATTGGTTTGTTCCAATGAATGACGATTCTGTTTCAGGTTTACGTTTAATTCTTCAAGCTTTTGAAAATTCAATTAAAATTGGTCAAGAAAAATTTAATGAACAACAATTAGCAAAAGAAGCAAAACGTCAAAGAAATTAATTTCATTGGTAAATAAATTTCATGTATTCATAGTTTCAGATTCAATGAAACTGAAAAAATTTAAGGAAGAATAATTATGACAAATATCTGGTTTGATATTGCCGAAGTTTCTGTTGGTCAACATTGGTATTGGCAGATTGGTGATTACCAAGTACACGGACAAGTATTACTGACAACTTGGTTTGTCTTTGGTGTAATAGCATTAATTTCTTTATTAGGAAATCAAAATTTAAAGTCTATTCCCGAAGGTTTACAAAATTTAACTGAATATGTAACAGAATATATTCGTGATTTAGCTAAAACACAAATTGGTGAAGAAGATTACTTAAAATGGGTTCCATTTTTAGGTACAATTTTCTTATTTATTTTTGTTTCAAACTGGTCAGGTGCATTATTACCATGGCGTGTTCTTGAACTTCCAAATGGGGAATTAGCAGCTCCAACAAATGATATTAATACAACAGTAGCTTTATCATTATTAACATCAATTGCGTATTTTTATGCAGGTATTAGTAAGAAAGGTCTTGGCTATTTCAAACGTTATGTATCTCCAGCTGCTTTCTTATTACCAATTAATGTACTAGAAGACTTTACAAAACCATTATCATTAAGTTTCCGACTTTTTGGTAACATCTTAGCAGATGAACTAGTAGTAGGTGTATTAATTACTTTAGTACCGTTAGTAATTCCAATTCCAATTATGTTGTTAGGGCTATTTACGAGTGCAATTCAAGCATTAGTTTTTGCAACATTAGCTGGTGCATATATTGGTGAATCAGTTGAAGATCACCATTAATCACTATTAATTATATTAATTAAGACATTAATATTTTTAATTAAAGTATTTTCACATAAAAATAATTACAAATTTAAATTTGTAATTATTTCGATTAAAATAAATATACTAGATCAACTAAATTTATCGAAGACTATTTATTATAAAAAAAATATAGGATACTATAATATGTATAGTCTATAAACAAAGTATAAGAAATAGATTTTCGAAAAAAAATATCTAGTTTTTTATAAAATAAAAACATTATTGGAGGTTAAAATTATGAATCCACTTATCGCTGCTGCAAGTGTTGTTGCTGCTGGTTTAGCTGTAGGTTTAGCTGCTATTGGTCCTGGTATGGGTCAAGGTACTGCTGCTGGTTACGCTGTAGAAGGTATTGCTCGTCAGCCAGAAGCTGAAGGTAAAATCCGTGGTGCTTTATTATTAAGTTTCGCATTCATGGAATCTCTAACAATTTACGGTCTAGTTGTTGCGTTAGCATTATTATTCGCTAACCCATTTGCTGGTTAATAATTTTTAACCTATATCTGAGACTTCTTAATTTTGATATTAAAAAGTCTCAGATATTTTTTTTAAGCAAATATATATAACTAGATTTAGGGGATTTTTCATGCTTTTCACCAATTCATTAGTATTTGCTGAGCAATTTGGTTTTAATACTAATCTTCTTGAAACAAATGTATTAAATTTAGCAGTTGTAGTAGCTGTTGTAATTATCTACATCGGTGATGCTTTAAAAAGTCTTCTTGCTAATAGAAAACAAACAATTTTAAATAATTTTCAAGAAGCTGATAAACGTGCACTTGAAGCTGAAAATCGTTTAAAAGAAGCTCAAAAACAATTTGAAGAAGCTCAAGCTAAAGCTAAGCAAATCACGGATCAAGCAGTTGTAACTATTGAACGTGAACGTAATCAAATTGTTCAACAAAATCAAGAAGATATTCAACGTTTAAGTGTAATGCAAAAAGAAGTATTACAACTTGAACAACAAAAAGCTCAGAGTGAGCTAGCACAAAAACTAGTAAAATTAGCATTACATCAGGTTAATGAAAAACTTACTCAGCGTTTAAATGCATCTGTGCATAGTGCAGTAAATAATTTTCAAATTGTTTTATTTACAAATTTTAAACCACAATAATTTTTTTATTGTCAATAATTTTTGAGTAATATAGTTTTTGTTAAACACATTAACAAATATAAAAACAATATATTTTTATATTTAAAAATATAGAGAACTCTATATTTCACACGTGTGAACCACGTAAACTTTTAAAAGGAGGTAGTTCAATATACCATGGTTAAAATTAGACCTGATGAAATTAGCAGTATTATTAAACAACAAATTGAGCAGTACCAACAAGAAGTTAAAGCAGTAAATGTTGGTACTGTATTCCAAGTAGGTGACGGGATTGCTCGTATCTATGGTTTAGATAAAGTAATGTCTGGTGAATTACTTGAATTTGAAGATGGTACGATTGGTATCGCTTTAAACTTAGAAGCAAAAAATGTTGGTGCTGTATTAATGGGTGATGATACAAACATCCAAGAAGGTAGCTCAGTACGTGCAACAGGTAAAATTGCACAAATTCCAACAGGTGATGCTTACTTAGGCCGTGTTGTTAATGCTTTAGCACGTCCAATTGATGGTAAAGGTGAAGTTGCTTCAACTGATTCACGTTTAATTGAAGCAAATGCTCCAGGTATCATTTCACGTCGTTCAGTACATGAACCATTACAAACAGGTATTGTTGCTATTGATGCAATGATTCCAATTGGTCGTGGCCAACGTGAACTTATTATTGGTGACCGTCAAACAGGTAAAACAGCTATTGCCGTTGATACAATTTTAAACCAAAAAGGTAAAGATGTTGTATGTGTATATGTTGCAATTGGCCAAAAAGCATCATCAATTGCTCAAGTAGTTAATACGTTAACTGAACGTGGTGCAATGGATTACACAATTATTGTTGCAGCAACAGCAGATTCGCCAGCTACATTACAATATTTAGCACCATATACAGGTGCAGCTTTAGCTGAACATTTTATGTATACAGGTCGTCATACTTTAGTTATTTATGATGATTTAACTAAACAAGCGCAAGCATACCGTGAAATGTCACTATTACTTCGTCGTCCACCAGGTCGTGAAGCATACCCAGGTGATGTTTTCTACTTACACTCTCGTTTATTAGAACGTGCAGCAAAATTAAGTGACGCTTTAGGTAGCGGTAGTATGACTGCATTACCAGTTGTAGAAACACAAGAAGGTGATGTATCAGCATATATTCCAACAAATGTAATTTCAATTACAGATGGCCAAATTTTCTTATCAGCTGATATCTTTAACTCAGGTTTACGCCCTGCAATTAACGTTGGTATTTCAGTATCACGTGTAGGTTCAGCAGCTCAACCAAAAGCGATGAAGAAAATTGCTGGTAAATTAAAATTAGAACTTGCTCAGTTTGATGAATTAGAAGCATTTTCTCAGTTTGCATCAGATTTAGACCAAGCTACTCAAAACCAATTAGCTCGTGGTCAACGTTTACGTGAATTATTAAAACAACCTCAATCTTCTCCGTTAGCATTAGAAGATCAAGTTATTAGTATTTACGCTGGTACAACTGGTTATTTAGATAAAATTCAAGTAGCAGATGTACGTGAATTCTTAGTAGGATTACGTAAATATGTAGCTACATCAAAACCAGCATTTGGTGATATTATTCGATCAACAAATGAATTTACTGGTGATGCAGAAGCTATCTTAAAAGATGCTATTCCAGAATATACTGATGAGTTTTTATCAACTACTAAATAATTCTTTTAAATCATATAAGATAGAAAAATTTCTATCTTATATGATTTATACTAGTTGTCGAAAATTAAATAATACGATATTATATAAGTAATAGCCTGCTTAGCTCAGTTGGTCAGAGCGTCCGTCTCATACGCGGAATGTCACTAGTTCAAATCTAGTAGCAGGCACCAAAAAATTATATACCAAATGATGCGGGTATAGCTCAGTTGGTAGAGCGGCACCTTGCCAAGGTGCATGTCGCGCGTTCGAGTCGCGTTACCCGCTATTAACAAATTGGTATATGACAATAATAATAAAATATATATTGATACTATCTAATTAATTTTTATGGCTAAGAAAAGTATGATTGCCCGTGATAGAAAACGTTTTTCTTTATATAAAAAATATTTAGAAAAACGTAATGATTTAAAATCACAACTTAAAGAGGCAAACTCTATGGAAGAAAAATTATCATTACATCGTAAATTACAACAATTACCATTAAATAGTTCACCAACACGATTACACAATCGTTGTTCAGTTACAGGTCGTCCAAAAGGTTATTTTCGTGACTTTGGAATTTCACGACACGTATTACGTGAATATGCATCAGAAGGTTTATTACCTGGTGTAACAAAATCAAGTTGGTAAAATAAAGAAAGAACTTGTGTTATATAAACACATATAGTAAAATATATACTATATGTGTAACCATAGGGGCTGTAGTTCAATTGGTGGAGCATCGCCCTGTCACGGCGAAAGTTGCGGGTTCGAGTCCCGTCAGTCCCGATTTCCTCTTTAAAAAATTGTAAACTCATTGTTCATATTATAAATATATGATATTCTTTTATTAAGATATTTTTTCGGGCAGATTGTCAAATCATAATATAGAAATATTTTATTTATTAAAATGGCTCCACAAACTGAAACTAAAGCATCTGCTGGATTTAAAGCAGGGGTAAAAGATTACCGTTTAACTTACTACACTCCAGATTACCAAGTAAAAGAAACTGATATTCTTGCAGCATTCCGTATGACACCTCAACCAGGTGTACCACCAGAAGAATGTGGTGCAGCGGTAGCAGCTGAATCATCAACTGGTACTTGGACTACAGTATGGACTGATGGTTTAACTAGTTTAGATCGTTACAAAGGTCGTTGTTACGACATCGAACCTGTACCAGGTGAAGACAACCAATACATCGCATATGTTGCTTACCCATTAGATTTATTTGAAGAAGGTTCTGTAACTAACTTATTCACTTCAATCGTAGGTAACGTATTTGGTTTTAAAGCATTACGTGCTTTACGTTTAGAAGATTTACGTATTCCACCAGCTTACGTTAAAACTTTTGAAGGTCCTCCTCACGGTATCCAAGTTGAGCGTGACAAATTAAACAAATATGGTCGTGCTTTATTAGGTTGTACAATCAAACCTAAATTAGGTCTTTCTGCTAAAAACTACGGTCGTGCTTGTTACGAATGTTTACGTGGTGGTTTAGACTTCACTAAAGATGATGAAAACGTTAACTCACAACCATTCATGCGTTGG
>Ga0213866_10000711_pt1 | contig 25950 bp, 34 predicted proteins | sample PICome_11_FD_160079 | JGI IMG/M metagenome (GOLD analysis project Ga0213866, IMG submission 160079) | Coastal seawater microbial communities near Pivers Island, North Carolina, United States - PICO284 | ecosystem: Environmental > Aquatic > Marine > Coastal | place: USA: North Carolina...
ACGGATGTCATTAAGATTATCTCTTGTGAGGTTTATGCCCCAACCTTCTTTTAGCTGTACATTTGTTGGTAGAGATGTATCTACTGATGCTGCATAACTTGTAATAACATCTACACTATCAGCTACACTACTCCTAACTTCTACTTTTGTATTATACCCTAATACTAATTTTTCTCCAGTTGAAACAGCTCTCAAACTAGTTCTATTAGGTAATAATATATTCTTTAAGTAGTAAGCATCATTTATAACGATGTCAACAGTTATAATCAAATCAGTGACATTTGTCAAACTTAAACCTATGAGAGTATATCTTTCAAATGCAGTTGATTTGAGGACTTCTGTTAACTCTGTGCCTACATTCTTTACAACTCTATTACCAATTACTGCCATAAAAATTCCTATTACCAGTATTTATTTGTTAGCCATATGCTAGCATCTGTAAAAATATATCATCCTCTACAAATTCGATTGCATTTTCAGCGAAATTTACTCTAAGATACGCTCCTCCAAAATTATTATAGGAAGAAGGAGTGTCAATCATGGCTCTAAAATTAGTTACACCATCTACAGCATTTCCTGTAATTTGGGTATTTAATTTGTTAACTAATTGTTGATAGCTAATTGCGTAAAGACGTTCGTTTGCAAAATCTCTAACCATAAATTCATCACCTGATGAAATATCAGGTAGTAAATTTGTTTCTGTAACGTCATCTAAATTTGCAATAATTTTGTCATTGACACCTAATGTGACAATTGGTCCAGTATCAGAACTTACTCGCTCAATACCTTCTGTTGGAGCAAAATCGGCAGGCAAATCTGGCCTAACATTTGAAGGGTCAAATTTACGAAGTTCAAATACACCATTACCTACATCAATTGCACCTAAAAAAGTAGTATTTGTGCCAGTTGTTTCTAACTCTGTTGCGGTTGTTTGATTTATCACAGCATCAACAGTTAATGCAGTTGTGATAGCAGTTTTACCAGTGCCAGTAACATGACCTGATATTGTAATGTCTTGGTTTTCTTGTAGGTATGTGTTAGTATCTATTGTAATTATAGCATTTTGTCTTACTAAAAAACCATCAGTAGTAAAATCCGATTCTCTTAAAGAATCTCCTGACAACAATAATTGAAATTTGTATGCCGCGTTAGCTGGATTTTGTTGGAACGCAACTCTTTCTAAAACGACATAAGTAGAACCTTGATATACAAGTATATCTCCTTTATAATAACCTTCGTAGCTAGTCGGGTCATATTCTCCTACCCAGTCAAAGCCTTGGACTAACAGTTCCCAAGAACTGTTAATACTTCCGTCTGCATTTACAGGAATATTCGTTGTAGTTTCTGCAGTAACGACATAGGTAGAGCCATGGAACACAACAGTGTCACTAAGTTCATAAATTGTATTTGCAGTCCATTGTCCTTTAGGATCTAACCTTCCATCTAATCTATCAAATTTATCAGGATTAGTGTCCGGATTTTCTCCTGGTGAAACTACATCAACAGCTAACCAAAGTGTTCCATCGTAGGTAACCATATCGCCAGGATCTAGATTTTGTGTGCTATTAAAATCAGGTACATAATTTCCAAATCCTTTTGCTAAAATTTGCCAATATCCTGCATCGTTGTTATAATCAACTAAAGGAGTTGGTCTGCCAGTAGGTACTTCTGTAAGGGCAATAAATGTATTAGGACCGTACTTTACAATTTGATTTTCATAGTAAATTAGATCAGATGTTTGATTAGGTCCTCCGTCACTCCATTGTCCTACAAATTGGACACCAGTAGTTATCTGTAAAAAAGATGCTTGCCCATTTATAGTAGGAGGTCGATTACCGCTGTCGCTGTCGTCTACAATAACTGATGTTGCTGTTACTACATAAAGAGATCCACCATATGTAACAGCATCAAAAAATTCTAAAGTGCTTCCATTAAGGGTAGAAAATTCTCCCTTAAATACCATTCGCACCCTACCAAGGTTTAAAGTTGCCATGTTATATTCCGTCGCTTAATACAAATTCTCCATTATTATTAATGAAAGCATTGTTTTCTGTAAATGTATCTACATGAGTTAATATTAAATCACCGTCGTTATCTATACTCATGTCTATAATAACTCCTAATAAATCACCCCCACCAGGAGGAGCAGATGAATCTGCTCCTGGTATCCATTCATATCCATTCCATTTCAGGACATCACCAACTTCTACTGAACTATCGTATGCAACATCAAATAAATCATTAAGGCCTCTTGCTGTACTATCTGCATCAGGTACCCATTGGGTTCCATTCCAAGTTAATGTGTCACCTATTTGTACATCAGCTTCATTATATGATACATCAGTTAATTCATTTAAATTAGTTGCGCCTCCAGTACCTCCGCCAGTTGCAGATAATGTGATAGTTTGATATGGAGATCCATTAGGATCTAACGCAATATTAATTCCTGCACCAGCAACAAATTCGACTACATCTAAACCAGTTGCAACTAAATCTTGTGACCCAGCTGATTTCCAAGTTTTGAATGTAGAATTCATTTGGACTTTTACAATACCAGATCCTAGGTCAACTACATCAAATCCGCTATCAGTATCAAACCTTATTGCTGTAACATCAGTTGTATTACTTAGGAGAGTATTATTAGTATCGACTACACCAACTGATAACGGAGTTGGCTTGTCTGTTAGATCATTATAGCTGCCAGTAAACAATGTAGGTAGATTTGTTAAGTCATTATAATCAACACTAAACAGAGTTGGTTTATCTGTTAGATCATTATAGCTGCCAGTAAACAATGTAGGTAGATTTGTTAAGTCATTATAATCACCACTAAACAGAGTTGGTTTATCTGTTAGATCATTATAGCTGCCACTAAATGCATTTGAAATTAGTTGATATATTGATAAGTCTGGAGTGTTTATTAAATTGTTATAATCACCATCAAATACAGTTTGATCTACAAACTCAAGACCACTAGCATCTAGCTTAACTTTAACAAAGTAACCTTCTGATCCAATATAGGTACTAGGAGTATCAAACAATTGTCTAAAAATTGTAGCGCCACCGCCACCTCCAGCACCTAAGGGAATACCACCTGGTGTTATGCCATCAGATAGCCTAAGTTCTCCTGTATCAGGATCAAAGAAGATATTTCCAACTTCACCTATAAAAGTATTGATAGTGGTCTTGTTAACAAGACCGGCTTTAATTTTCCTAATGCCTGCCAATTAATTCTCCTTAGGCAATTTCGTCTTCTTCTGGCTCGTCTAGCAGTTGTGCTGATACAATAGTTGGCTTACCTTGTTCTGCTTTTTTAAGTTCTAATTCTTGTTGTTGTGGACTTACAAACACAGGTGGCGCATCATCTGCCTCAGGCTCATCATGTGCTCCAGGCATATCTATTTCAGGATCGCCGTCACCGTTTATTTTAATGTTAATAGGTACATTTATTGTAAATTCTCTTGCTCTCATTCTTTAACCTTTTTTAATATTTATCAGTGTTTAAATGTATTACTATTGTAATATTTGTAAGAACTAATCTAATTTTAATTATCCAAAAAACTAGCTATTAGAAAATACATTAACGCTGTTCTATCCAAGTCATAGATGCAAGTGCATCTTTACCTGTGCCATTTGCTGCACATAAAATTGTAAATACATCACTGACTGTTCCTAGGCTACTCCTACCAATTTGGTATGCTGTGCTTGACTCTAATCGGACACCAGTGCCGCCGCCACCCGAGATAACAAATCCACTGTCAAGCACATTGCCGTGATTGGCTTCTGTGATATTAGCAGGGGTAATATAGGTTTGATATTGTGTAAAACCGTTTGGGTCTGGATGATCAAGCCAAGGTTGCGGACCCGACGCTCCTGCTGTGACTGCCGCTGGTATGGTCGCATTACGCACAAGTTTGTAAAACACGTTAGTATTGTCAATGGTGGCAACTTGGAACATCTGTGGTAAAACTATTCCATTTAGTGCTGTGGATTTTAATCTAATACTTAAAATTGGATACCAATTGTCGCTGGTGTTTGCGGATGACAAAGCAGCCGCCATCCGTGTGCCGTAGAAAGGTGCGCTGATGTTTTGAGCGATGCCAAGTTTGCCCACTGTGCCTTCTGAGATCACACTGTTTGATCCTTGAAGCATTGTGTATGGACCCCCTGCCACTGTGGTCAGTGCTTCTATTTCCACCCTGATGGGAAGGAAGGGAGTCTGTGCCCAGGGTAGATCACGTCTGTTGGCATTTTGATGGGTGTGCACTACATGAGTCGCACCATCAATCACCCAGCCAAACTTGACTTGGCCCGCACCATACCATTCGTATTCGATGTTGACCAACTGTATCTTGGTTGGGTCTGCTGTGATACCACTGCTTGATTTGCCGTCTAGTTTGTCGCCATTCCACTCACTTCTGGGAACGGCAATGTCAGTACCGCCGTTTGATACGGTACAGTTATAAACTGGAGCACCATCCACCCACACGCCACTGTCCTCAAACCAAAAGCCATCGCCTGCTTGGTTGAACATTCCTAATCTTTTGCGGATACCTTCCACGGGGGTTCCAAGCGTGATAGCGAAACTCACCGTGCTGGTCCTTCCTGGAACATATCGTTGTGCGAGAAGAGTTTGCCTAATCACCTTATCGCCACTGTCTCCATTGATGCTCATCAGCACTTGGCTGCTGGCTGGTACGTGAGTGGCACTACCAGTGCCTGTTACATCAGTCTCCCATACATCTGTTTCAGTTCCGAACTGGAATGTGTTGAAGAACACAGTCTCATAGGGACTGACTTTTGATCTACCCTTTGAGGTTAGGTTGCCGTCATCACCTGGACCAGTGGCAGTTTTAACACGCAGGACAGGTTGTCCTGATGCATTGTAATCCATTGCCTGAACTAAGTCGTTAGTGTTAGGCTCATTAGTATGAACGTAGTTAGTTGAGTTAGGGTTTAGATTTGGCATTTTAACTCGCCCAAGGACGTCCTGTTTTTAAACCACCCACGTTAGGATTATCAATTAATACATTTGTATTAGTGTTTGTATCAAAATCCCATTGCGTAGGTAATTGTGTGATATCTGGTGTTGTATCTGTATATCTTCCAGATTGAATTCTATCTTGCTGTGCAAGTGCAAGTTTAGCTTTTTGTCTTTTTTCTTTATCTGCTACCCCATTCGTAGATAAAGTAGAAATTCCGTTTGCTGCCATTACGACCACCCCCTAGGATCTTTTACCCTTAAATCATCAACATGTTTTGGTCCATTTAATCCTCCGCCTGCACCAGTTGTTACGCTGTCTATATCAGTAACAATTTCGTTTGGACTGTTTGAATAATATTGTGGACCTCTTTTTGCCAATACTGCTGCTATTTGCTCAAATCTTCTTAATTCTTCATTATCTCTAGACGGTAATTCGATATTGCCTTCTTTAGGGTCCTTATCAAATGCGTCAATTAAATCAAGCACAGCTCTAATCATATCTGTTGTTGTCATTGTCAATCCTAATAATTTATATCGTCGTAGTCTGGGCTATCGTCAGTCCACTTGAGCTTTATTACTTCCTCTTTTTCCATATCCTTAAATCGTCTATAGAACATTTCAATTTCTCCTTCTAGCTCCTGTCCAGTAGGTAGACTGTCTACATCATACCATTTTGAAAATTCTTTTTCTTTAGTGTCAGGATATTTTTTCATATATTCTTGTTTCAGCGGAGCAGGTATTTTAAATTGTATCTTGTTCGCTCCACCAAATAAATTTACCATATCATAACCGCCTGACATTAAATTTATCTCTTCCGGAAAGTCTTCATACTGTTGCTCGTTAAAGTCAACTCCATACTTGGTAGCATTTATAAGCGCCATTTTAGATTGCTTACCCCATTGATCAAAGCCAGTGCCCTTTGCGATTGTCAACTTTGTGTTCAGCATATTTTGCGCTACAACACAGGCTCCCCAGATGCGTATGCCTACTGCCCATGCATTCTTGCCATCTATGTCTTCGTGTAGTGTAAAGAAAGTTCCAAATACTATGTGGGGATTAGATACTTCACTAAGCGGTACATCCCACTCCATAGGCTTTGCTCCATACTCTTTATTGTAAACCATGTCCACAACTTTGAATGCGCCTGTATGGAAAAACACTGCTTGTATTGGTTCATATGGATGTATTATTTCTTGGCCTTTCCTGTCTACAGCACCGTCATAACCCATATCTCTAAATAACTTATTCCACTTGTTTGTATCTTTAGGCTGTGCAGGTTTGTCAAATAATTTAAAACGCACTACTTCATCATTATAGTTAGGAGGAGCATCGCCTTCGTCCTGTGCTTTCTGCTCCATGCGCTTTAGTTCCATAGTGTACTGTTTGATAGGAATAAGATTACTGTCATTTACAGATCCGGAAAGGGCAAAGAACGCCATGCGTGTAGCATTCCAAAACATACCTCCCGGAGTCCGTATACGTGCTGCTGACTTAGCACTATCTAGTAATCCTTTAGTCATTTCCCAACTCAGCACTTGACTATGTCCTTTAGAGTGGAAATGATCTACAAGTTTTTTCGCTACTATTTCTAAATCTTTGTCTATTTGATCACTGCCATATTTTTCTAGATCAAGCATGTTACCTGTTGCTCGGATAATATAAACCGCAGGCTGTTCGCCAGCAAACGGAACAGTAAAAACCCGCCTACTAGGATCTGCACCATCTCGCCACATTTCAGGTAGCGGATAAGTGTATATTCCATTAGGTGTATTGTACTTGCTTTTTGGATTTATTCCTATCTTAAAGCCACTGGTATTCCTACCTTTAGCAACAGATGTCTTACTTGTTATGCCTCTCCCTACATCCATCGTATAACTGATATAGATATCAGGATCATCTTTGTATTTTTCCAGTGCATCATACAAACTAACTTTAGGATTTTGTTCTGGATTGCGTCTTGCTTCGTCTATTTTAAATTCTCTAAATCGCATAGCTTCTCACATCAATATAATTTCACCTTTAATGCTGTCTTCAAACGCAGGAAACAGTTCTTCATTTAATTGGTCTTGTAAGTCTTCTATGTAACCTTCTAGGATACTTTTATCCATATCAGTTAGCTCTTGCTCATTGCGTGGATTAGGTGCTTTGGTTACGTTTTCAATATCAAGTGCGTCAGGCGCTCGTAATTGCACTGCACCTCTGTTAAGATACTGTGCCCACATTTCATATATGCCTTCGTATCTGTCTCTCACAACACCTTTCCTTGCGCTACCTGTAGTCATTATCTTTTGCAATCCGTAGTCAGCCCATTTAGCTTGCTTGTCATCTAACATCTTGTTAGGATTCTTAGGATTGTGCTGTAGGTCAACGCCAAAGTTGCCAAATATACTATGTAGTCCTTCAAACACTGCTGTAACAATCGCAGAGTAAGCAGGATTCTCTTCTCCTTGTGTCATCCTACTGCCGTGTCCTAGTCGATGTAACAACATCCATCCGCTAACAGCAATCCAATTGTCAGCTGCATTGCCTAGGAAGAACACAACAGTTTTATCTTTGTGTTGCGGAGTCCTCGTCATTGTTTCAGCATCTACCACACCCATCTCAACCAACTGATCAAAGCCTTCTTCAAACTCTTGGAATAGGTCGTCTACTGTAACAACACCTCTTTCTAAAATTTCCGGATTATATGTAGCTTCCCCTGATACAGGAATTAGGATATAATCATTCTTAGTTTTGCTCCAGCTCTTGTAAACTTTCTGTTTCCATTGCGGATTAAAGATCTTTTTCTTTTCTCCTGCTTTCCACGGCTCTTCATACTCATCACCCCATTCATCTTCATGATCATAATCCCAGTCGCCCATTGGTTGGAAATCGCTAATAGGAGCTTCCTTAATTCTTTTAAATTCTTTGAATCTCACAACTTGTCCTTTTATTATTTCTTGTTTACATATTTATGTAAATAGCAGTATGATAGATAAAAAGCCGTTTCATGATACAATAGAAGCATTAAAGCAACAAGGTAGATATCGTGTGTTTAACGATATTGTACGTGAACGAGGAGACTTCCCCCGTGCTATCTGGTATGGACCGTACGCTATTAAAACAGTTGTAAACTGGTGTAGCAACGACTATCTTGGCATGGGGCAGAACAAAGTTGTAATAGATGCTATGCACACTGCACTTGATCAAACAGGCAGTGGCAGTGGAGGAACTCGTAACATTGGAGGCACTAGCCACTATCATGTTGCGTTAGAAAAACAACTAGCCGTGCTCCATCGGAAGGAACGGGGGCTGTTGTTTACGTCCGCTTATGTCGCAAATGAATGGACGCTGATCGCCTTAACCAAAATCATACCCGACCTAGTATTCCTAAGTGATAGCAAGAATCACGCATCCCTTATCCAAGGGATCAGGCATAGTGGGGCTCCCAAACGGATTTGGCAGCATAATGATATGGACGATCTGGAACGTGCATTAAAAGACTTCCCTAACAGCACGCCTTGCATCGTGTTCGAATCCGTGTATAGCATGGATGGAGATGTGTCACCAATGCACGACATTTGCGACCTTGCCGACCGCTATGGAGCCATAACTTACATAGATGAAGTACATGCTGTTGGTCTATATGGAAACACAGGTGCAGGTAAGTTAGAAGAATTAGGTTTACAAGATCGTGTTGATATTGTAAATGGTACATTAGGCAAAGCATTTGGAATGCAAGGAGGTTATATTGCTGCAGATGAAATTGTTTGTGATGCTGTGCGTTCTATTGCTAGTGGTTTCATATTTACAACTAGCCACAGTCCTGTAATGTGTGCAGGAGCATTAACTAGTATCAAATATGTAATGGATCATAATGATTTACGCATCAAGCATCAGGCTCAATCGCAGAAACTTAAACAACATTTGCTCGCACTAGGCTTTGAAATACATCCTGCAGCAAGCACACATATCGTACCTGTAATAGTAGGAGACGCTGTTAAATGTAAAGCAATGAGCGATGCTCTATTAAATGATCATAGCATTTATGTGCAGCCAATTAATTTTCCCACAGTTGAAGAAGGTACGGAGCGTTTGCGGTTTACTCCTACACCTCTACATACTGATAATATGATTAACGAACTGGTAACCGCTTTAACACAGGTATTTAATGAATATTCGTAAAGCACTTTGGTTTTCGGCAGGAATGTTTTTCCTAGCTGTTGCATTTGTTGGAGTATATTTGCCAGGATTGCCATGGAGTACTCCTGCTGTAATTGCAGCATTTTGTTTTAGTAAGAGCAGCGACAGGATGCATCGCTGGTTATATAATCATAAATTGTTCGGTCCATTCCTTACTGGCTGGCAAGAGAAAAGGATATTCCCTACCAAGTTTAAATACTTTATGGTGATTACAATGTGCAGCAGTTTGATCCTAATGTGGTTTACAACTGGTAATTTGAATGCAATATATTGGACTGGAGGTTTTATGGTGTTAGTTGTTATATGGGGATGGCGTTATCCCGGCAGTGCAGAAGAATGGCAACGTAGGAAAGATAATGGTCAAAAGATCGCTTGGCTTAATTGAGTTGCCCAATCTTTATGTGATATAGGTCCAGCATGGGCAAAGTCCCTTGCTACATCATCTAAGCCAACATGTATATCTAAAAAGTCGTAATAGTGATTTATTTTTTTTTCAGCATCAAATACACCAAAAAAGAAACATTTATCTTTAAACATTGTTTTAATATAATTTATTGCAAATTTTGCATATTGCAAGTGAGAGTTTGTCTCAGTCCATACCTGCAGAAACTCAAAATCTCTTCGAATTTCTCTATTTTTTGATATTTGTAAAAGTTGTTCCTTATAGGGTGATATAGCCCATCCCCATCCTAAGTTTCTATTTTTATTATCTTCTGACAACACTGTAAAACGGTGCAGATTTGGTACTTGGAGGATAACATATTTAGGTTTAAATTTGTGAAGTATTTCTAAATTATAAAGATGATAAAAGATAGAGGTTCCAGACTGCCCTAAATTAACAACAGGACAAGCTGTTAATTCTTGTAATTGATATGACCAACATTCTTTGTCATCTAATCCTATGCCTTGGGTATAACTGCATCCTAATGCTAATATAGATTCATTCCATTTTATGTCTTCAAACTCGTTGCACCTATAACCTTGTGAATTAAAAGTGTAGGTTATTTTATCTTGATTATATTTTTTTATTATTTCTGTTGTATGTCCTTCAAAATTATGATATATTCCAGGAAATTTTTGTTTACTTGTCGTTTTTGCAAGTGTTAGGCTCATAAATATTTCTCCCATACAGGATGTTTTATATCAAATTCTAGTTGCTTTCGTTTTGCAACCAATTCCCAATAGTCAGGTTTGAATGGTAGATGCTTCGGTCTTTCAACCCTATTACCTTTACGCTCGTTGCAAAAGTGACAGGCTACTACAATATTTTCCCAGTTGGTCCTACCACCTTTGCTTAGAGGAATGACATGATCCATAGTGCATTGGCTATGAGATAAACGACTATCGCAATATTGACAGGTGTATAAATCCCGTATGCAGATATTGGTTTTTGAAAATCTAGGTTTGCGTTTTGTCCTTAATCGTTCTTTCAACATTATCACGGCAGGTACACGGGTCTCCCAACTGGGGCTCCTAACTACCCAGTCATCGTACCATTCTAATACTGTGCATTTATCCAAGAACAAGTAAGTTATAGCATCCTTCCACTGTATTGCGCTCAGTGGAAGGTAATTAAGTGGAAGTCCGTCTGTGCTTAAAACTAGAACGTCGGTCATATCATGTTTCGATAGGTTTCTCAAATTGTGCTGGTTTTAAATTTGTGCCACTGCCAATAATGCAAGCGGCTATACCCATAGGATTAGATAACATCTCGTCGGGTAACTTAAAAACAATGCTGTAGGATCCTGTTTGAGGGTTCATAAACATTGCCGTTTCGCCTGTTACAACTCGTGGAGGTAATTGACCTTTTGGATCCATAGGAACTTGCATAATGCTTTTGTTACTGTGGATAAAAGGAATTTCCTGGTAAGGTGCTAACTTTGCCATAATAGCTGGTAAAGTTCCGCAATCCATTGCCATTGGCATCTTGTGTAATTGTAACTGTGGTGGTACCACACGTTGTGGTTTTTGTGTGCTCGGCTCTTCGGCGTGTAAGGATACTGTTGTGAGCAATATCGCTAACCCGCTGAAAAGCGATATCAGGGTTAGCTTCATTTTATACTCCTATAAACTAATATTTAGCTTACTGAAAGTACTGATTAAACATCTGTGAGCAACTTAGTTTGAAAGCTGTGTGCCATTGTTTTTCATGTGATTGATCAAATAGGAGTTCTTCAGTAGGATCAGCCAACAACCAGCTATTTTCTGGCCTATATGGCCATTTACCTCCTAGTTCAGCTAGCAGTTGTCCTGGTGCCCATCCAGACAGTCCACCAAATAATCTATATTTTCTTGGTGTATCTCCTTTTGCTATTTTTTTCAGCATATCGTTATCACTTGATATGCGAAGGTTATTGCTTACATAAGCAGAATTTGAACTTATCCATTCTATGGTATGCAATAATACGAGTGCATTTGTGTTGACAGGTCCACCGTGATAGATAGGTTGATGTGATCCAGCATATACTATTTGATTATCATTGCAGATATCTGCTATTGAATATTTGCTAGGTTTATTTAAAATAACACCAATTGAACCTTTTGTCATATCATCTTGATATAGGTAGACAACACTTCGATAAAAAAAAGAATCTTTAGGGCAATTTGGGTGTGAAATTAAAAGTTTACCTTCTAATGACATGTTATACAATTTGAAGTTGATCTAATTGAGCTATTGTATCTTCAGCATTGACATTAGCTTTGTTGTTGCCAAGACCTAAATAAAAAGATTTACCAGTAGACGGATCTGGTAAACCTGCCCAAGTTTTAGATAATCGTTTTAAAAATTTTTCGCTTGTTATTTGTCCATCTAAAAATTTATCTAAATTATGCTCTTTTTTAAGATGGAATAATGCAATCTTATCCTGTGTAGCTGCATCAAATACAGTCGTTTTAGGATCAAGACCCATCTGACTTACAAGGCTTCGAAGTGTTTTGTGTAAGTATTGATACCTACCGGAAGCAGAGCCACCATGTGATCTTATCCTTTTCCGCATGTCTTGGAAAAGTTCTGCTAGTGTCATTGTGATGATTTGTGGACGTCTCTTGTTAGGATAAACGGCATCGTAATGGCCAGAAGATTCAGGTTTGGCAATAATATCTAAAATCTCTTTTTCCTTGTTGAATGATGTAGCAAGGGGTTTTTCAATTGTTTCTGGATCAAGTTTTGGAGATGCTACCATTGCAGATAGCTTGTTAGGTTGCACACTCTTCTTACCATTCCAGCCCATCATAGCAAGAATTGTTTTCCTGCCTGCATCGCCGTCTGGTTTTAACCCTGCGTCTTTTTGGAATTTTTTAACAGCCATTGCCGTCTTAGAACCGTAAATTCCATCTACAGGGCCTGCATCATAATTGTTATCATTTAACCATTCTTGCAGTTCTTTGACCTGTTCTCTCTTTCCTCTTCGTGCCAGTCCGCCCTTCATCTTAGGATCGAGATACATAAACGTTGTAGTATCTTTGTCTAAGTTAATTTCATACAAATTCATGCTACAGTTCCTGATCCATAATCTGGTATTTCACCACCATATTTTTTTCCTTTTATTTTTCTTCCACCCATTGTAATCCTGTTATTTCCTACAAGATGGCTTTTTTCCCCTTCTCTTGCCCTTAACCCCTGACTTTTACAACTGGCTTCTGCACTCGCACCAATATTGGTTTTTGGACTTAGGCAAAGTTTTCTTGTCGCCTTCCATTCTTCATATAAGTCGTTGTCAATATCAATCAAAAACATAACTATCCTTTTTACTTATTTATTATAAACTTGACACAAGACTTTTTTTTTGTTACTATTAAATAATACTAATAATACAAGGAGACTTATGATTGAGGCTTTCGCTGCTTACTTACTCGTGACATTCGTTTTTTATCAGCTGGATCCTAACCCTGCTCCAGAAGGATATACAGCTTCCGATCCTTGTTTTCGATGTGGAGAAAATTGGGAGTTTTACCCGCCCAGCCAAGTAGGCACAATCAATGATTCTGGAGTGTTGTTACCTCAAAGACAAACAATGGAATAATGATGGAAATATGGCAAGTAGTTTTAATAAGTTATATTGTAGGTAGTGCAATTGGATATTTTTTAGCATACAAACCTCATGTAGCTACCCAGAATGAATTATTAGATGCGCTCATCGAAGAAGGATTTTTACGGCATAAGACTGATAAAGATGGTAGAATCATTATCCTAAAATATCACGATAATGTATCATAATCCTAATTTTTTTATAAATAATCAAAATGTTTAAATTTTTATTTGGTGCCTTTGTAGGTTCTTTTCTACTTTACAACTTTATTATTCCGAATCCAATCTATAAACAAACTTTAGATAATATTAATCAATCGTTGCTTACCCTTATCCATCAAGCAACCCAAGAATTAGATAAAAATGTTCAAAATTAATGAAATTCAAACCGGCAAAAGTTATGCATGTAAATTTAAATGCGAAACTATGCTAGATGAAAATAATAAACCAATTACCAACCCAGAGACTCCTCTGAAAGGACCAGGTATCTATGAGTCGATTGGGATAATTCAATTAAGAGATAATGAAAAGCAACTAGTAAAATTAGTTGATAAAATAACCAAAAGAGAATTTATTATTCCTTATGACAATATTTGGGATATTGATGAAGTTGAGTGGATTTCAGATTAATCTTAACGACCCCGGCGATCGGTCCATACTTCCTTCCGGTTAAAGGCTTATTGTTCTACGGCCGCCGATAGCCATTACCCCACCCCCTGGGAAACTAGGGGGCCTCTCCAACTTTTTAGTTGACTTTTTTTAATATTGTATATATAATTATAACTTAACACTAACAAAGAGGCGCTATGTGGAAAACAATTTATAAGGGTATTACCTTTGAAAGGGTGTTTTATACCTATCTAATCTTTGCTTGGTTCGCAGCTTTGATAGCATTTGCTAGTCTGCGTTTCTACAGTTAATCTTCTGTCCCGGTAGTTAAATGGATATAACAGTAGACTTCTAATCTTCTATTCTAGGTTCAATTCCTGGTCGGGACACCATAAAAAAATAGTTGACATAATAAACAGCTATGTTATACTTTTAGAACATTAAGCGACTGTGGTGAAACAGGTAAACACACTGGACTTAAAATCCAGCGGCAGTGATGCTTTGCCGGTTCGATTCCGGCCAGTCGCACCACATTACTAAACGGAGACATCATGCGAATCACACCACGTAATTGGGTAGCTCAACAGTGTAGAGATTTAAATGGTCCGTTCCGTCCTACTGTAGAACGAGACCGTTCAAAATACACCCGCAAACAAAAGCATAAAGAGAGATATGCTTAATTTCCTGCGAGGCTTATTTTACCTAAGTTTTTCCTTGACTTTTATAGTAATAGCCATTATACTAATTGCTTTACTACTAGAGGTTTACATCTTTGAGGAGGTACTATGTCCCTGTCAACTGTGATTAAAGAAGCAAACATTTATCGTAAATTTTGCAGACAAATGCCTATCGATCCTAGACATGTTAGCATTAAAGATGCTGTTGATCTTTTCCGTTACATTGATCAAGAGCTTAGTCCAGAATGGTTGTATCAAGACGGTGAACGTTCTCCTAAAGAAGCACAACGTGAAGCAGCAAAATTACGTCGGGCTGCACAGGTATTGCTCGATCGCGGCTATAAAGCTCCACCTAACCTAGACTGTTTGAGGATTGATTATGCGAGTAGATTTTCAAAAGGCGTTTGCATCTAAGTCTTACTACGACGATGATGGGAAACAATGGCTATTACAATTTGGTAATGATTACCAATTAAGCATTATCCATCATCGTGGTAGCATGGGATATACAGAAGGACTGTTTGAAATTGGTGTGTTCGGTGACTGTGATAGCATGGTTGAACTGCCAGGTATCACAGCAGAAGGCGATACTGTAAAAGGGTTCCTCACACCAGAAGAGGTTGCCTGCATCATCCTAAAAATGCAATTCCTCACAGACTCAGCACCAGTTTCGGTGTTTGGGTACCTAAACTAAATATTCTACTGGACCTCTAGCTCAATAGGTTAGAGCACACGACTCATAATCGTTAGGTTCTCGGTTCAAGTCCGAGGGGGTCCACCAACAACCTACACCCCAGGAGAATTAAATGGATTTTAATCACTTTGTATTAATGTTAGCTACTGCATTTGCTTTCGGTATCTTTGGATATGTTCTAGGTGAGCAAGAACGAGAACGGCAAGCAATCGAACGAGGCTTTGCAATCCACTGTCCATTAGATGGTAAATTTGGTTGGATAGACGAATGCAAAGAAGAACTTGACATACCTTAATTACATGCTATAATAAAGTTATATTGAACATACGGGGCGTTCCTTCCAGCTGTCTTATAAGCAGTCAGCCAAACAGGGAGGCGGTGCTATAGAGGTTCAACTCCTCCGCCCCGTACCACTCAACCCTAACCACTCATCTTATGATATCTAAACGTGTACGAGATCGTTTTGTAGCACGACACGGAGAACCAGCTAACCTAGATGAACTAGGACGAGCCCTTGTTGACCATATCAATAACCTTGGAGCAAGTTCAAAGGGTCGTGATAAAGGTCAACGGGTGCTGGGCTTAGTTTGGAACATTAGCTCAGGCGAGCAGTGCAATAGCCATAATGCACCTGTTGGTATCCCGAGTAGTTTTAGTGACCCTGAGAGGTTTCCTGCGTTTTATGGTAAGGTATGGCTGAGGCTAGCCAAACCTCCAGGATACTCTGCTACTGATTACTTTGAGGGTACTTGTTGTCACGTAGGATCAGGTGGGGGTGGGTCGTATGATGGCCCTTGGGATCAAATATACGAAATGTGGCATAAGCAGCATAGACGTTGGCGCACTCGGGTAAAGTTGGACTACCCTGAACCTAACCTATACAGTTGGACATTTACTATCTGGCTGCAGGATTGGCCTCTAATAGAAAAGCATAACAGTAAGTTAGACATGCTTGACATGATAAAAGGAGTTAGGGTAGATTACCTTAAACGTAATCATACGTTTACCTATGAAGCGGAAGGCATAAATGCTGCTGATGGCGAATATATACAGCAGTATGCCGAGATTGACTATTCTTTTTGTAGAGATAACCTTTTAAACGAGATTTTTAATGACTGAAGAAACTATCCAAGAACTTGAATATATCCTACGTGAACAGCAGAGTATGCTCAACGAGTTTGCTACTAATCTTGCACAGGTAAGTAGGCAGCTTAGAGAAGTAACTGACCTATTAGACGAGGTAAAATATGCGAGTGAACATCAGGCGACCGCCTAAGAATCCAGAACGCAATCAACGTGTAGATGTACTAGTTGAACCCCATGACGTATGGAGCTTAGACTGGACACTTGCACAGATAATACACCCTGCCCTTATGATGTTGAAGCAACAGAAGAATGGGGCTCCTTGGGTTGACCCTATGGATGTACCAGAGGAGCTGAGACCCACTCCTGAAGAGCTAGCAAACTATGAGGAGGATGCACGTACTGATGAACTGTGGTTCGACCGTTTTGACTACATCCTAGATGAAATGATTTGGGCATTTGACCAGATAAAGCATGATGTGAATATCCATTCTAAGTTGGAAGCTGAGAGGATCAATAACGCTCTGCGTTTGTTTGGTAAATATTATCAAAGCTTATGGTGGTAAATTTTATGGACAAAGGAGGGTGGACTATGATGTATATGTTTAATGATCTATTAAAGATAGATCCTAATGCTGAGGAACAGAAGGATAAAATTAAACTGATAGTGGCTGCAATTTTGGTTATTGCAATTGGTGTAGGAGGTCTTACATTGACACTATCTCTAATGCTATAGAGGAGCATGACTAGAACAGAAACGAAAGATCGATTCCATCAGATGGCGAGTGAAATTATGCAGGATATGGATTTCACTCGCATCCATCATACCATGCAGGTGCTAGACTGGCGGTATCAAGGAGAACGGCAGTCTGAGGGTGATATCCGTATTTTTTGCCGCAGACTACTACACGAAACAATTGAACGTGTATTAGATTCGCCTACAGGAGAAGCATTCCTAAGCACAGGTGGTTTTGAAATCTCCATTTATCATCCTGATCATTTGGATGAAGAACGTGCTGGCACACTGGATGTTAAGTTTGTAGTCGAACATGACATGATGATTTTTGACCAGACTGAACAATCAAAAACAAGTATACAAGAACAGATTGATGAAATCCTAACAAGATTAGACATACTTGAAGACGAAGTTAATCGTTATATTGTAGACTACAGGGAATAATATGACACGTTATTTAAATTGGTTCATTGTCGCTATCGTCGTGTTAGCACTTCTTGACCAGGTAGGAATATGAAATATTTTATAGTTTGGGCACAGGACTTTGGTTTAGAATATCTCCAGTATGACACAGCACAGCAAGCATTTGCTTTCCTTGAAACACTGTTATTGGAAGGCGTAGATGCGGACAAGATAATGATATTCCGTGGCGACACGGTTGGTTATACGGTTGAAGAACACAAACACTACACAATTAAAGGAGAAGAATGAAAGGTAGAACAGCACAACGCATCAGACGTAAGGCAGCAGTTGAAAGACTAGAATACCAGCACACTCATTACACAGATAAGGTAAGAGAGATTAAAGAAGCGCTCAAGACTGCTCGCAATCACAAGGACAAGCAGGAAGAACAACTGCAGGAAGATCTGCTAAGGATCGCAGAAGACAAGTTAGCTAAATGCAAGACCACACTGGACAACACAACGAGACTGCTGAAGGCATCTGCTGCATAAATATTCTAAACAAGGATTTAGAATATGCAGGATATAAGACATTACATCGATGTCATAGACCAACTTAACGAAGAGGTGCGCTGGCAAAAGAGCCTCTTCGATCATCTCTTCTTAGATGATATAAAAATATACGACTTCAATCCTGACACAGGATATAACGAAGAAAAAAAATTCCCCTACCTAATACAACCAAATCATAAAAAATTCTGGACACCCGTTGTTCCGGCTATGATGGAACGCCTTGAAATGACCCGGCGCATGGCAGGTTGCCATGTGCTAGGTATAGATAAGCTCAAGCAGTTGATCGCAATCCAAGGCCGCCGGCAAAAGCAGATATCAGTATTCACTTCAGATGTTGAAGGATTTATATCTGCCTCGGGTATATGGGGCGGAGGCGGCTTAGTAGCAATCTTAACAGGTGATGTATCAGTAGGTGCCGCAGCAGATATCATGTCAGTAGTGGACAAAGGCGGACGTAGATTGATAGACCTCGGTCCTGAGCCAGACTTCCAAGGAGAATTTCCTTACGATATCTATGACGAAAGACCTTACAATCTACTATGGAATGCGCTGGTAGATATGCGTACTCCTATCATAGCAGAGCTTAAATCAACGGGTGTAGAACCTCCTGTACCCCCAGACATCAGGCGTAATACACTAGGCAGCCGTATGCTGGTAGACACGGATAGTTTTACAGGCGAACAAAAAGCTCGTGCCATTAAACAGTACATTGACGGTGTTGAACGTGTGATTGCACAACATAAACCAGTGTTCCAAGAGATGTTTTTCCAGCACGTAGAACGGCAGAGTACCGCATGGGAAGACCTTGTGGAAGATTATGATGAACTGGTAATGGGCAACTTTCGGATAGAAAAACTCTATATTATCTCCGAATACATCGATGCAGATGACGGAGAGCGAGACGGATGGCCACACGATTACTTCCCTGAGGACGGAGTATTCTGCAGTGAACCACGTCGGCAATGCATCGCACTAGATTTTCCAGTAGAATTCACTACTGAACACGATCTCAGAGATCGTCTCGAACGAGAAATGGTAAACCGTAATCATAGGAGGGCATAATGACAGAACAACAAGAACGCAAACGACAGCATGACGAATACCTAAAGCGAATACAAGAAGCTAGAGAACGTGGAGATCGTGCTACAGAAGCCGCGCTACAACAAGAACTCAACTACATGGACGATGCTTCTTATAAAAGAGCCTAGTTTATTCCTTGCATTTATCTGATAAATATCGTTAAATCGAGGACACAAACTTATGGCAAAAAAACTTTACATTGGGCAAACAACCTTTGAACCTTTATCAAATCAAGTAGTAATTAAAGGTAATATACTACCTCAACGATTATTACTAATCACGAATATTTCAAATAACACTATAATTTATAATTTTGCTGATCCCCTATTAGGCTTAATTACTGCTCAATTTGACGCAACTACCGAATCTACAATTTTTACCTTGGTAAAAGATGTTTCAGCTATGAATAGCGATGATTACTTACAGGTTTTTATTGATGATCAATCTACAGAATTCACACCAGCAGAAGATATAATTGATCCAGTAGGTAAAATTAGAATATCACAGCCCCAAAACTTGATAGATACTGATTTTGAGTATGGTTTACAATCTACTAAATGGGAAACATTACAAACTGTGAATAACGTTCCAACAATTTATAGCACTAGTGGAGATACAGGAGTAAGTGGTATTTCACAGGTCACTGCTGTTACAGGTAGCCTAGCAATCAAAGTAGAAGTAACCATTGCTCATGGTTTAGAAGTAGGTGATCCGATAACTGTATTAGGTTTATCGTTATATCAGGCAGAGGGAGCATTTATTGTAACGTCAGTTCCAGATAATTTAACATTCTTTTTTGAATTAGATGTTCCTGCCACAGTCACAGGGGTTATTAGTGGTAATTACACAAGCATAGTGCCAAGCAAATTTTTTGAAGGATCAGGTATACCAGTTGAAATTGAAAATGGGATTACTACCGATGAAGGCTCTCCTAGTCAATTGACAGTTAATACAGCATCTGATCATAATTATACTGTTGGCACTAAAGTGTATCTCCGTAATACTGCAGGTCCTAAATTATTAACTATTGCAGATAGTGCAGCTACAGCACCTGATAATAGACCATATGTAGATACAGTGTCTCAATTTAGTCAGACTGATTCAATTGATACACAGATTTCTACCGGAAGGGGTAGTTTTTTAAATTTTCCTGTTACCTCTTATGACTGGAATGGAACTTATGAAAATTATTTTACGACAACTACTTTTCCAAGCAATACAGATATTCCTTGGACAAACCATAATTTCCGCGATAATTACACTGTTTTATTTTCAGATCCATTAAGAGGGCGCACAAATGCTAACTTAGAAGACGGTAGGATTTATTATGTTATAACTGTAGATGCTGATACAATTAGATTATCACTTACAGAAAATGGTACTGCAATCACACTTAGCACAATGGATCTGTTACATGGTTACCCTAAATTAACTTTAGCCTATAAGGTAGAAAAAGTTTATAACAATATTTGGAATACTGCTATTGCTGCAAGATATATTACTGATGTCTCTGCCCAGATATCGTTAAGGGATAACAGTGGAATTGATTACCCAAGTTATAGAGAAGATATTTTTGATCTTACTACGACACATGGCTTGACTGCAGTACCTGCAGAGTTATATGTAACTAGTCTTCAACAAGGTGGTGATGATGATTGGTGGAATGGAAACCTATCTCAGTCTGAAGCTACTGCGTATTACTTTACTAACGATACAGGTCAACAGATTTTGCCAACAGCAGGGGGTTGGACAGCCTACAATGGTGTGCAAGCAAACGGTTATACATCGTCATTAACTTTACGTGTTGGTACAGATTTTAGGAATAGTGCTGTAAATCTTGCAGGAGCTTGTTATGAATCGAATGGACGAATTTATATGCGTCTCCGCACAGCTACTGGTCGAGAGAACCAAAATTTTTATGGGTACTATTACCAGTTTAGAATGACTTTAGTTGCTTACACTGGTGTTAGCCAATTATCAGAAGCTGAAAAGAATACAAGTGGGTGGGATTTAGCATTACAAGAATGGGGACTAGGAGGAACTGCTCCTTCACGTTTAATAGCATTCCAAGGTGTTTCAAGTTCATCAAGCTATAACTTTACCACAGATAGTTTTAGTTACGGAACCGCTTCAAATGGTATTGACAATCAAAGATATTCAACGACTAAAATTCTAAACACAAATCGTGCAACCCAGGCAGATTTCCTAACTGGTCAATTTGCAACAGATTTGAGCAACGCAAATTGGTTTGATAGTACTCAAAATAGTGAAATTTTTTATATTTTCTGTAATGATTTAGGTTTTAATAAAAATTTATTATATGTACCTAATCATGGTGTTAATCAAGGCACCCCTTCACTTGCAACTGTGACAATTGATTCAGCACGTTATGCTGCCGGAGACAGGTTTGGTTTTGCTAACAGCACAGGTTTTGAAACTACTGTAGCTGACCAGGTCTTCCAGGCGAACTTACTCTATGTAAGCCCATCTACACTACGAATGCAACTTATTGACGCACCTAGTACTGATGATATTACAAAATTTGCAAGCCAATTTTCTATGAACTATCAGTATGCAAATCTTGCATATAATACGATCTATGTAGAGAATCATAAAATTACAGCTAGCCAAGCAGCTACCTATACAAGTTTAGGTGGAACTGCAATTGCACCTTTAGTTAGTGGAACAGAATATCTTTTAACTAGGGCAAACGATAATAGATTATCTATTTCTGATGTAGGAGGCGGTGTTACCAGCGTACTTACCATCGAATATGGTGCAAGTATCAACACTGCAACCACAGTTTTTATTGATGTAGAAACACCACTAGGTGCTGCTGCAAACACTGCAACTGTTGATTCTATTGAATTTAGAGGAAATTTTAGGCGTCGAAACGAATATGTTGACATTACATTTGATGACGGTGATAACTATAGAATAGGACAATTTGATGATCAAGGTGACAGCTCAACATATGTTGTGAGTACAACATTTTCTGCCAAGGATATAACTCCAAATTTGACGAATGTTGGCGGTAAAATTGGATTTAATGTTGAATTTGATGCAAGTGATGGCGTAGATAGCGATGCAGCAGGAATCGGATTTTGGTGGCAATTAAGATTTACTATTACTGCTAGTTCCAGTAGCCTAGCGTTGACATCTGCAGGAACCAATGGTCATCAATTTCTTATTGAAAATATAGATGGTGCTTATGATGGAATCTATACAATTACCGAAGTGCCCAGCAGCTTAGAATTTAATATTGAAAGCACTTTTACAATACCTGCAGTATCGTATATAATTTCAAGTGTAGCAAATGATGAAATAACCTTTACCGCACCACATAGGTTGATCACAGGATCTTCAATTGATTATTCTTTTTCAGGAGCAACACAGCTATTTGATTGGACCGCCTATCAAGAGCCTAATGGATATGCTAGGGTTTATGTAATATCCACTGGAGTAAACTCAATAAAGTTATCTACGAGCAGCCTGAGTGCTATTAACAATCAAGATATTGCATTGACATACGACGGCATACCAGCAAACCATGTATTTAGAACTCAAAATATTGAACGGGCAATAAAAGGTGCAGGTTCTGTTACAGTCAATGGTAGCACAGGAGTTGTGAGTGGCAGTGGGACTAGATTCCTTAGCCAGTTCAAACGTTTTGATCTGATCTATCTTGACAGCCCAGCAGGTTATGTCAAAGCCTATACAGTAGGAGATATAACTAGCCAGAGTGATATGACAATCAGCGATAGTGATATTGATATGACAGGTGTTGATTACTACTACGTTACAGAGCTAAATCCTAGACCGGATGGTTATAGTCTACACCTGCCCTTTGATGGTGGTGTTGATATCACAGCAGGAACCAGTCCATATAGTAAGATAATCCGCCAAACAAGGAAATATTTTAGATACCAATCTGGTAAAGGAATACAAACCAGTTTCGCCGTCAACTTTAATCCGCCCAAGCTTGCTAGACAATTAATACAGGCAGCTGGAACCACAGCAACTATATACAGCCAAGAACAGCATAATCTAAAGGTAGGAGACAGGGTAATAATAGAAGGCGCAACTGTGAGTTTTGGTAGTAATCCCTATAACGGCACATTTGATGTAGACACAGTTCCAGATCTGTTTTCATTCACGTACGAACTTGGGGAAGTACCAGCTGATCCTAAAGCAGGTGGTTTCCCAACCTATGTGAGAGATAGTTGGAGTGATAGTTATGTGAGAGCAGGTATGTTTGACGATCAAAACGGATTTTTTATGGAATTCGATGGTCAGACCTTAAACATGGTGCGTAGGAGTAGTACCCTCCAGTTAGCAGGCAGTATAAACTGCACTAAGAACTCATCAGTGATACAAGGTATCAACACCAGCTTCAGCACACAATTACAAACAGGTGATACAGTGGTAATCCGTGGACAGAGTTATCTCATAAACACTGTGCCTGCAGATAACCAAGCCATCATACAGCCTGCGTACAAGGGAGCATCAGCCACTTTTGTTAAGATAACCAAGACAGTTGACGTTAAAACCCCACAGAGCGAATGGAACTTAGACCGAGCAGACGGTAACGGGTTCACTGGCTTCATACTAGACACCAAGAAACTACAGATGGCCTACATGGATTATTCATGGTATGGTGCTGGTAAAATACGCTACGGATTTAAAGATCAACACGGTCATATTAGATACTTCCACGAGTATGTACACAACAACAGGCTTACTGAATCCTACTTCCGTTCAGGTAACCTACCTGCTCGTTATGAAATCAGCAATGGTAGTTCACCTACCACAGCCCCAACACTGTTCCACTTTGGTACATCCGTGATCATGGATGGAACTTTTGATGATGATAAAGCGTACCAGTTCACAGCACAGAGTAACCAATTTGCATTCACTGCAGGAGGACAGTACACGTTTACTCCTACAGGTAACTCAACCTTCACGCAGGTCACTATCGACGGCAAGCGTGTATATGTCTACAATTTCCCCATAAACTCAACTGATATCGCCAATCTGCAAACAGGACTGGAAGTTACTGCTACCAACACTGCTACTACAGAAATTACCCTACCTGCAGGTACCTTTATCACGCAGGTAGACATAACCAACAATAGGATCAGTCTTTCATATCCAGCGACCACAAACGATCCAACTGGTAGTACTGCATATCCCACAATTGTGTCAGCAGATAACAGTTTCGTATGGGGAGACTCGGCTGCAGTTGACTTAACCCAGTTCTTACCACTCATTTCAGTTAGGCTGGCACCTAGTGTGGACTCAGGATTAACCGGACTGTTGGGCGAGCGAGAGATAATCAATCGCATGCAGTTGGCACTACAGCAGGCATCGGTAACTTCAAACAGAGACATTGAGATCTTCCTCATCCAGAACTCATTACCTATCAAACTGAACTACACTAACGCCCAAACTCCAAGCCTCAGCCAGATAATCAAACACAGTCTGGGCGACACACTGTTAGGAGGTACTACTATATACAGTACCAAAACATCAGCAGGCAGCATCGCGTTTGCGATAGGTGATCTGTTAGAAATGGGTAATTCAATCCTAGGTGGAGATGGTGTGTTTCCGAGCGGTCCAGATTTGCTAACGCTCGCAGTACAGCCACAGGATACAGCAGGGATATCAATCGCTTCGCCTTTCTCAGTTACAGGGAAGATCAGTTGGTCAGAGTCACAAGCATGATTGGAATAAATATTGTAAAAGGAGCTGATATGAAAGAAGAATTGCCTTATTATGAATTAGATGAGGACACACAGAAATTGTTACAAACTGTTCTTGAGCTGGCTCTTATGAGTGCAAACCTACAGATTGATCAGAAGAACTCACAGTCTGTTATGGATATTGTATTCACAACCGCACATCGTTTCGGGATTGATTTTGAAGTGGTAGCACCACAGATAGAAACTGACCGAAAGGATGTACTTAACATTGATAACCTCCCTTTTAATATACAAGTAAGTTTTATACAACCTGATAAAGAATAGGCCCCGCTGCTTGTGACTAGACACTGAGCCTAGCACGAGCAAAGGCCCCGCTGCTGTGGGCAGACTCTACACCGTTACTGCGCACACACTGATAAAGGCCCCGCTGTTAACGACTAAATACGGTAAGGAGCAGAACTTGCTGCAGCAGAACGGGTGCGTGACCAACTGAATACCGAAAGGGGCAGTTATCGATCTCACGCACACTACAGTTAGGTTTACTCCGAAAGGAAATGAAGATGAATAGAGAAACCTACGTTTATGCATATGGATTCATAGCAGGAGTATTACTGGCAGCATTCGTGTCAGTGCTAGCATATGCAGTGTGCGACTACTACTGTGGCAAGATGCTGGATGAATTACTCCAAAAAGGCGCAGTCATAGTAGTCCCCGACGAAGTGATGAACAGTTCGCACTAAACGATACAGAACGGCACAGTTCGAACACAGTCGACTGATATAACTGTGAGATAGAATTCTAGGGGCAGAGTCAAGGAGTAGAGTCAAGAATAATACTCAGAGTCAAGGATACTAGAATTATAGGGGCAGAGTATTTGAACTATGCCTGTCGCCACCGTCCTCAACCATTTCTGAGATTTCCGCTACAATTTTCTTTTTTCGTAATAAAAATATCCTCAAAATTACAAAAAAATTTAGCCCATACTAACTTTTTTGGTTAGCCGATACTAAATTTGCATATAACTATATGTGCATATATGCATATTTGTATATTAAAATATTTCCACATTTGTATATTGTAATATTTGTATATTTAATTATTTGTATATTTCCAATTTCTCATCACCATCTCGCCTCGTCCTGCTCTACTTACTAGTAAATAGTGTATCAGAATGCATCATCGTATCAGAATGCATCATCGTA
>Ga0213866_10000713_pt1 | contig 25935 bp, 42 predicted proteins | sample PICome_11_FD_160079 | JGI IMG/M metagenome (GOLD analysis project Ga0213866, IMG submission 160079) | Coastal seawater microbial communities near Pivers Island, North Carolina, United States - PICO284 | ecosystem: Environmental > Aquatic > Marine > Coastal | place: USA: North Carolina...
TGCGGCGCAATCAATACCACAACTCGTATTGATCCTTGCTGATTATCAATATAAGAATGCGTTTGTTGCTGATCACGAACTGAATGTTGTCGCTTGTTTAACGGAGGTAATGGCTAATGTCGAATTTAGTTAGATTGTATACACAAAACAATTGTCCTTATTGCGTTATGATGAAAGATAAACTTGATAGTTGGGGCATGAATTATCAAATCATCAACGTAAGTGAAGACCTTAAAGCCAAAACCTTCTTGAAAGAAAAAGGTCATCGTACAGTTCCACAGCTATATTTTCGAAATACACATTTGAATAAAGTCGATACAATCAATTTCACTAAAGAAGTTTTCTGGGGTGAAATGCGTTTAGCGTATGACGAAGAAAACGATTCAGGTGTGGAGATGTTTGGTTGAAGCGCGCTTGGACTATTTGGTGTAAGACCATTGGGAGTAAAATAACAGATGATAACCGTGAAAATGATATTGCAGCAATCATCCGTACTATATGGGTTATTACTCATATGGTCGCTTGCTTTTTTATCATCGCTCATAATGGCATAAAGATTGGCTGGTTCTAATGAATCCCTTTGAGTATGTGAATGCGATTAACGTAACTAAAGAAGACATCATGATTGATGATATTGCTGAAAAAGCATACAATCCATTTATCGTGAATCGTTCGATGTCTTATTTTAATGACACGGTCTTGTATGCAAACGAGATGAATGTCAACCACCATATCGATCATCGTTTACAATTTGACTTTTTTATAAATATAGTCAGAAAGAAAAAACGGTTTTCGAAATTTATGAAACCTGAAACCGTAAGTGACGTGGAAGTTGTCAAAGAATATTATGGCTATAGTAATGAAAAAGCCAAATCAGCCTTGACCCTTCTCACATCAGAACAGATTAATGAATTGAAAAAGAAGGTTTATAAAGGTGGAAGAAAATAATATCATAGAGTGGACACCGGCTTCAATGCTTGAAGTTACACTCAACGAGCCCGATGATTTTTTAAAGGTTCGTGAAACGCTGACTCGCATTGGTGTTGCATCTCGTAAAGATAAAAAGTTATATCAATCTTGCCATATTTTGCACAAACAGGGTAGATATTTCATCGTACATTTTAAAGAGCTATTTTTATTAGACGGAAAGAAATCGAACTTAGAAGAAAACGACATCGCACGGCGTAATACTATAGCTCAACTCATGAGCGACTGGGGGTTAATCAGTATCGAAGGATCTGTATCTGAACCTCTAGCGCCCATGAGGCAAATCAAAATTATACCATATAGAGAGAAAAATGATTGGGAACTTTGTCCGAAATATAATATCGGTTCTAAGTAGAAAGCCACTAATTGGCGATCTATCACAACACAGAGCACATACTACAAAGTATGAAGATCTCTGTATGTAAATAAGAGATTCTATAGTTATATATAGAATTGAGACGCCGAATAGTCGGGTCTCACATTAACCTTGCAAGTCATTGGAGGTACATATGACTGGATTTACTTACCCACGCAGTGGGTTCATCGGTTTTGACCACATCTTCGACCAGCTTGAGAACATTCACAAGCATGCGAAGGATACCTATCCACCACACAACGTAGTCAAAGAAGAGGAAATGAAATTCACTCTTGAAATGGCTGTGGCTGGATTCAAAGAAGAACATATTGACATTGAAGTAAACGACGGCGTCCTTACTATTAAGGGTGATCGTCCTGCGCGGAGAGATCAAAACAAATATGTTCATAAAGGCATCAGTGCTCGAAACTGGAAAAAGTCATTTAGACTGTCTGAATATACAGAAGTAATCGGAGCAGATCTGCAGGATGGAATCTTGACTGTCGAACTAGAAGTCGTCCTTCCTAAAGAGAAGCAGCCTCGTAAAATCTTAATTGGTCAAAACGAGGAAAACGAAAATGACAACAATAGCACTAAACAAGGGCTTTTCAATCGTTCAAGCAATCGTTGATTCTTTTTCAGGAATCAATAAGGCAGTAATTATGGCACGTGGTGCTGAAGCTAATTACCAAATTGCCGAACAGTTACGACACGAGTATCCGGATATGAGTGTACCTGCAATTGCAGCTATGCTTAATGATCGTTTACGCAAGGAGGTTTATGGTGATTAAATTTATCAAAAATCTCTTTACAGCTAAAGATCCAGTTCATGAGTATCTTGCCAAGTCTACAGATCTTGTAGATCTTGAAAGACGTCAGAAAGAACTCATGTTTAAAGGAAAGTATTGGATCTAATGTGGCCTTATACTTACGAAGAAGCTAAGTGGTTTATGACAAAGCCCAATAAAACAAAATAAAGAAAGGGAGCGCTTAAGCGCTCCTTTTTATCTTAGAGGAGAAAAAATGTCTGAAGAAGGAATACATATTCAATCGCCTGATCCTGCCGAGAGAGACTGGGAATATGATGGTGATGGAACACGCATATATAAAATAGAAGCTGGATATATGGGTAAGACCCCATATCGAGATGAATATGAGCAGTGGAAAAAAAGATTTGGTCATGATTGGGAACCAGAAAAACCGAAGTATAAGGGCGTTGAAGAACCCTACTACGTAGATCTACCATAGGAGGAACTCATGAAAGGCGAAGAACGACACTGTGAATGCGGTCATTCTTGTCATTGCTATCAACCAAAGTGCAATGAATGCGATTGCAAAAAATGTAAGTGTGGAGAGAAATAATGGATTTACAAAGATTACGCGAAGATTTAGAAGATGATGAAGGAGTGATGTATGAAATATACCTGGATCATTTGGGTCTGCCTACTTTTGGGATCGGTCATTTGGTACGAGAAGAAGATCCAGAATATGGATGTGATGTTGGCGAACCTGTATCAGAAGAACGAGTCGCTGAGGTCTTCGAACAAGATGTTAGAATCACGATTGAAGATTGTGAAAAACTCTATGCCGACTTCCACGATCTTCCCGACGAAGCCAAACTCATCATTGCCAACATGTGCTTTAACCTTGGATATCCAAGACTTTCTAAATTTAAGGGAATGAAAGCAGGAGTGGATGCTCGTGATTGGAATCGTGCTGCAGACGAAATGGTCGATTCAAGATGGTACAATCAAGTGCCAAACAGAGCAGACCGCCTCGTACAAAGAATGAGAGCAATTGCATAAAAAACTGTGTACAACCTCTTAGAATTGTGTTATAATAGTAATGCATAGGAGGTTGTATGTCTTTTTATACTAATTTTGACCGGCGCGGTAATTCCGTCCTGTATCGTGGGTACAACCATCAAGGTAAACCCATCATGACAAAGTACAAGCTCGAACCCGAGCTCTTTGTCCCTACTAAAACTCAAACTGAATGGCGTTCGCTCGATGGCACACCCGTCGCACCCGTTCAGTTTAATCATTTCAACGAAATGAAAGACTTCATGCAAAAGTATGAAGGCGTCGAAAACTTCAAGTACTACGGTCAAGACCGTGTACTATGGCAGTTTATTCAGAAAAAGTTTCCAAACGATATCGACTTTATTCCTGGTCTGATTAACGTAGTCAACCTCGATATCGAAGTACATTCAGAAGATGGCTTCCCCGAGCCTGATGAAGCTCTACACCCGATCACAGCGATTACTCTCAAGTCGAGTAAAGAATCTGTGTATCGTGTATGGGGTTGCGGTGACTACGACAAATCAAAATCGCCGCATACTCATCTTCGCATTCAGTATACAAAGTGTGAAGATGAATATGAGTTGATGGAAAGATTCCTAAAATACTGGGCCTCGAGCTTTCCGGAAGTTCTGACCGGCTGGAATATTCGTATGTTTGATATTCCATACATCGTGAATCGTTGTTCTAAAAGATTGTTCGGCGAAGAGACTACAAGAAAGTTTCTTTCTCCATGGGCTACGATACGAGAAAAGACTGTACATCTCAAAACAAAGACGATGAAGACTCAGCAGATTTCTGGTATTTCTCAACTCGATTATATGGATTTGTTTCAGAAGTTTGGCTATTCGTATGGTCCTCAAGAATCGTATGCATTGAATCATATTGCACACGTCGTACTCGGCGAAAAGAAACTCTCGTATGCAGAATACGGTTCTCTTCGTAATCTCTATAAAGAAAACTTTCAACTCTATATTGACTACAACATCAAAGACGTTGAGCTCATTGATCGTATGGATGAAAAGCTCGATCTCATTGGTCTCGGCTTTACTCTGGCCTATAAAGCCGGTGTAAACTTTACAGACATCTTTGGTACTACAGCCATATGGGATTCCATTATCTTTCGCGAACTGGCTAAACGTAAGATCGCAATACCTGGTCCACCGCCTCGCCAAGAACGTGAAGGCATCAATGTCAAGTTTGCAGGTGGTTATGTAAAAGAACCACAAGTCGGTGCTCATGACTGGGTAGTTTCCTTTGATTTAAATTCGCTGTATCCGAATATCATTGCTCAATGGAACATGTCACCTGAAACTCTGACAATGAATGGTACGAACATGTCGAAAGCTGCCAACGGTGTCGGCTTTGATAATAGTCGTGAAGGTGTCTTTCCTCTGCTTGTCAAACAGTATTATGCCGAACGTAAAGATGTAAAGAAGCAGATGATCGAATGGCAGAAAGAACAGCAGAAAGGTTCTACAAAAGAGATTGAAAAACAGATTGCTTCTCTTAATAACAAACAGATGGCAGTCAAGATCTTGATGAACTCTCTGTTCGGCGCTATCGGCAATAAGTGGTATCGTTATTTCGATCTTCGAGTTGCAGAAGGTATCACTTTGACTGGTCAGCATGTGATTAAGACATGTGAGAAAGCCATTAACGAAGAGATGAATAAACTTCTCGAGACAAACGAAGATTATGTGATCGCAATCGATACAGATTCAGTCTATGTAAACTTCGAAGCGTTTGTCAAGAAGTTCAATCCAAAAGATCCTGTGAAATTCCTAGACGAATCGTGTAATAAACATTTTGCAAAGATACTCGAAAAGACTCTTGCAGATCTCTGTACAGAAATGAATTGTTTCGAAAACCGTATGGTCATGGAACGTGAAGTCATTGCAGATCGTGGTATATGGACAGCAAAGAAGCGGTATATTCTCAATGTACATAACTCAGAAGGAGTACAGTACGATGAACCTAAGCTTAAAATTATGGGCATCGAGGCCATTAAGTCGTCGACCCCTGAAGTTTGTCGAACTAAGTTTAAGGAAATATTCAAGCTTATCATTCAGGCGTCTGAAGCGGATGTACAGAACTTCATACAGAAATTCAAACAAGATTTCAAATCGCTCCCACCCGAAGAAGTGGCTTTTCCACGGGGAGTCACGAAAATTACAGACTGGTCAGATCGGAAAACTGTCTACAAGAAAGGTACACCTATTCACGTGCGGGGTTCCCTCTTATATAACAAAGAAGCTAAGGCTCGAGGATTGACGGATAGGTACGAGCTTATCGGAAATGGTGATAAGATCAAATTTGCCTACCTCAAACTTCCCAATCATATCAAAGAAAATGTCATCTCATTTCCTATGCACCTACCAACCGAGATGCAACTTCATCGATATATAGATTACGATAAGCAGTTTGATAAAACGTTCCTCGAGCCTTTGCGTTTTATCCTCGACGCGGTCGGGTGGTCTGCTGAAGAACGTGCAACACTCGAAGACTTTTTTGTATGAGTACTGTTTACATTTGCACGAAAACATGTTATAATATATGTGAAGGAGATTTATCATGAATCAATGGCACCATGACATCAATGAAATGCATGCTAAGTATGGCGTGCATGATTGGATGGAAAAGAACAAAGACAATCCGGAACTCATGCAAAAGTTTCTCGACTTTCGTATTAAGTTCCTTGAAGAAGAATTAAATGAAACAAAGGCAGCAGCCACATACGATCGCAACGCACCCGAAGTTGTTGACGGTCTGATCGATCTTTGTGTGATTGCAATCGGTACTCTCGATGCTTTCGGTGTTGACGCTCAGAAAGCATGGGAAGCTGTACACACAGCGAATATGGCCAAAGAAGTTGGTGTAAAAGAAAGCAGACCAAATCCACTTGGTCTACCAGATTTGATTAAGCCTGAAGGTTGGGTAGGACCGAAACATCATGACAACACCGGTAATCTCGGGGACGCTGTTTAAAAGCATCTTCGATAATAAAACAAATAAGAGTTTCTCGCAGGCAAACTGGAATGCTTTTGTGCGAGTGCTTTATGATTTATCAACAGTCAAACGTGCAAGCAAACGCGATGCAATGTTGATGTCTCCAGCTATCTATGAAAAAGGTACCACTCGTGCAAATAAGAATGTCATTGAGTGGGCTGGCTGGTGTGCAGTTGATGTTGATGATTATGAATTTGAAGGAGATCTAAATGATGAATTGGCTAGTCGCTTTGGTCATTATCAATTCGTTTGTTATTCTACCGCTAGTAGCACTCAGAGTCTACCAAAGTTTCGTCTTGTCTTCCCACTTACAAAACCTGTTAGAAACGAAGACATCAAAGGATTCTGGCATGCCTTACAAACAGAACTCGGGGATCTTGGAGATAAACAAACTAAGGACTTGTCTCGAATGTATTACATCCCTGCAGAATACGATAAAGCTGACAACTTTATATTCCATAACTCTAACGGTTCTTATATTGATCCTAGTGAGTTAATGTTCAAGCATCCTTATGCAGAAAAAACAACACTCAACAACTTCTTCGACAGACTCCCAGACGAAATCCAAAAGCAAATCGTCGAACATAGAAAACAAAAACTTGATAAGACTGATGTTCAATGGTCGTCCTATCGCGATTGTCCCTTCTTTCCAAGACAACTCGAAAACGAATATAGAATGATTGCCAATACAGGTTGGTATCACAAGATGTATCAGATTATGGTTGCACTTGCAGGTAATGCGGTACGCAATCGATATCCAATTACATCAGCAGAAGTTGCTCAACTCTGTAGAGAACTCGATATGGATACCGGTAATTGGTATGCTAATCGTCCACTCGATAAAGAAGCAGATCGTGCTATTGAATATATTTACAAAAATATTTGAAAAAAGTGAAAAAAACTGTGTACAATGCTTCAGAAGTATGATATAATAATAAAGAGAGTACAATTTAATGGAGCTAAAAATGCAGAATATCAAGAATCTTATCGGTGATACATTTCGTGACTATCAGGCAAACGCTGTAGCTGATCCGGATATGGCTAAAATGTATGCCGACGATCATTCAACTTTTCAAACTATCGCTCGTTACTTAGAAACTGGCGAACAAGAAGATCTTAATCGTGCATCTGCAATTATCGATCGTATGGATACATCTCCTCGTGAAGATATTATCGTGGCATGCGGCATGGATTTCGGTCCAGAATGGGTAAGTAAAAATCTTGGTTGGGATATTGCATAATGACTGAAGCGCTTAAAAAATATTTCGAAAATGGTGGCACAATTACAAAGTGTCGACCTTCTAACAAACGTCCAGAGCCACGCAGATATTCTGGTTCTACAGCAAATCGTGGTCGCAAAGCTGAAACATTAGGTGATAGGAGATATTTCTAATGAAATATTCTTTAAAGGTGCTGCAACGCGCAGCTGAAATTCAAACAAAGAAAAGTTCGGATTATCAAAATCCGAACTCACGTATTAAACAAGCAGATTACTATGTTCGTGGTTGTTCTACGATCCTCGATACAATCCATGCGAAAGTTCTTCGTATGCAATCTGTTTGTGAAGCAATGGAAGCTGATCCAAACTATGGTCAAAACTTCGAATCACTCGAAGACTCTTGTCTTGATCTGATTAACTATGCTTCCTTCTTTGCCTCATACATGAATGGTGAGATGGAAGGTCAAGACCCAAGTCGTGACATGTTCAATAGACCTGCAAAGGAAACAACAAATGAAAATCGGGATAACAGCGTCGACGTTTGATCTGTTACACGCAGGTCACATCGAAATGTTGCGTGAAGCGAAAGCTCAATGCGACTATTTAATTTGTGCTCTACAAATCGATCCAAGTATTGATAGGCCAGAAAAAAATCAACCCGTACAGACGATCGTAGAGCGTTACACTCAACTTGATGCCGTAAAGTTTGTAGATGAAATTATACCGTACTTACATGAAACAGATCTCGAAGATATCCTCCAAATGCGTGCAATCACTGTACGAATACTGGGTGAGGAATACCGCGATCGCGATTTTACTGGTCGTGATATTTGTAAACAGCGAGATATTGATCTCTATTTTAACAAACGCGACCACCGTTTCTCCTCTAGCGGCTTGAGACAGCGCGTACACGGTTTAGAAATAAAAAAGGAGGTAATGGGTGATGCTCACAGTAAATGATATCCGAAAATATTTTATTCAGGAGTTACAAGATGAAAATTTCACGGTGGATCGCACAGACTCAAAGACCATCGAACTTATCGGTGCAAGTTTCATCGCTGATGAGGAAGCAATCTTTGGTGAGCCGAATATTCCTTATATTGATGCTGAGCTCGATTGGTATCTTAACTGTTCAACTAACATCAACGATATCGGATATAAAGACGAGCCTCCAAAGGCTTGGACATATGCAGCAAATAAATACGGAGAAATTAACAGTAATTATGGAAAACTCATCTTCGATGATAAATACTACAGACAGTACGACAACGTCCTCAACGAACTAGCGGACAATCCTTTTAGTCGTCGTGCTACAATGGTTTATACACGACCTTCGATATGGACAGAGTTCAATGAGAATGGTAAAAACGATTTTATTTGTACTAATGCTGTTACTTATTACATACGCGATGACCAAGTCCACGCTGTATGCCAAATGCGATCAAACGACGTCGTGTTTGGATACAAGAATGATTATGCTTGGCAGCGTTATGTAATGGATCTCGTTGCAACCGATCTGTCTGGTGGCAATAAAAACTACACTGCTGGTAATCTATATTGGCAAGTGCAAAACCTCCACGTTTACGAAAGGCATTTTGATCTTGTCAAATAAATGGGATCTACGTTTCCTTGAATTAGCAAGAGGCATAGCTGAATGGTCAAAAGATCCTTCACGTAAAATCGGTGCGATTGCAGTCGATGACCGGTCTGTTGTGGCTCAAGGTTATAACGGTTTCCCACGTGGCATTGAAGACTATGCCGAGCGATACGAAGATCGCGATCTCAAATACAAGTTAGTCGTTCATGCAGAAATGAACGTCATATATAATGCTACGTACAATGGAGTATCTCTTGATGGTGCAACGTTGTACGTATGGGGTTTGCCAGTTTGTGGTGACTGCGCCAAGGGTGTGATACAAACTGGAATTAAAAGAGTGGTGATGCCCAAACAGGATATCCCAGAACATTGGGCAGAATCATGGAACTTAACAAAACAAATGTTCGAAGAGACGAACGTAAGATGGGAGTTTATCGATGTCAGCAACACAGGAATGGATCAAAGAACAATTTGCTAGAGATTCAAAACCGGTGATCACCGAGTATTCATTGCAAAAAGAGGTAAATGAATTAAGGGAAGACGTAAAGAAACTTCAAGAAGACATATCATGGTTAATGCGACAAGGGTAATTGTAATAGGTCATAGTCCAGGCAATTCCAAAATAAAATTTAAATCGAAATCACCCACCTTAAGAAGACTCGATATGTGGCTGGGTGAATGTGATGTGAACTTATATAGCTTTGTGAATCTCTGTGCATCCAGTGTCAGTTCTCTGAAATCAGCACAAATTGATGAAACATTAATTCAAGAATGTATTCAAGGCTATACAAAGATTATAGCATTAGGTAACGAAGTATCACATTATTTCACAAAAAGAGGTGTGGAGCACTTTCCGGCTCCACACCCTTCTCCACTTAATAGGAAGTTTAACGATAAAACCTTTGAACCGGCAGTAATTAAAGGTTTACAATCGTATCTAAATAGTGTATAATATTATGAAACACGGAGTATATCATGAAGATCTTGATCACCGGCATGAACAAGCAACAGTGCACCGAAAACTTTTACAAGGGTTCACAGCTTAAAATTATTCCTTCACATATTTCTCTGATCGCATGCCTCAGAGATATGGGACATACCGTCGAACAGCGTATCGTCACCATCGGTGAAGACCTTTCCTCATACGACAAAATTATTTGTTACATCCACAATCCATCAGGTTTTGCAGGCTTTGTGTATAATGCTTTATGGCTAATCAATGAAGTACCTGACTGTGTACTTGCATTTGATGACTGGCAGACTGACAGCATTTACAAAGGTCTTACCGCACTTGAAGATACTGAAAAACTTTTCCGTAAATATGTTCTCGATGGTCATAAGCATATACCTGATAACATTCGAGATTATGAAAAGCAATTGTTGCAAGGTATCTCAATTGTAAAACAGAAAAAGAATAAGATGTTGATCAGCGCATTTGCTGGCGGTAATCTTACAAGACTGCTGGATTATCCTGAAGAACTTATGTTCTCTTTTAATCCAAACCCATATCATATCAACTTACAATCCAACTTCAATCCACTCTTTGAAGAGAAAGCTCGTGTATTTAACTTTGCCGGGTTAATGCAAGATAAAACAAAGAAGTGGGTTAAAGACCAGAGCATCGGTGAATGGGAACTCAAGAAATACGGTTCTCGAAAAGATGGTCAAGATCGTGTAACCGAACCAGAGATGGTCAACATATATGGACAGCAATGGGGTATCCTCATGCCAGGATATTTCCATGCTGGCTCTGGCTGGTGGCGAGCAAGACCGCTTCAAGTTGCAGATGCCGGCTCGATTCTGATCGGCGATTGGAAAGAGATGGTGATCTACTACGATGACGACGAACTCGCTTCTCTCAAAGGTCAGTGGATTACGTTGATGAGTGATAAACAGCTCGAAGAAGTAGCACACGCCCAAAAAGAAGCCATATATAAAACACACCCGCTGGACAAAGGTGTACAGCAGGATGAGTTAAGGAGAATCCTATGAAGATATTAGTTGTAGGTGCGGGCTTTGCAGGTGCTACGGTTGCTCGCATTCTTGCAGAAGAAGGTCATGAGATTACGGTAATCGATAAACGTGATCACGTGGCTGGTAATGCGTATGACTATACAAACGAGTATGGCATTCGTGTACACAAATATGGTCCTCATCTCTTTCATACAAATAACAAGAAGGTCTTTGATTTTCTTGGTCGATTTACTGAATGGGTACCGTATCGTCATAAAGCAAAAGCTCAGCTTGAAGATGGTCGATATGTACCGTTTCCCGCAAATCGAATTACGAAAGAGATTGTAGGCGAAGAAAACATTCTCGACATTTTCTTCAGACCGTATACAAGAAAGATGTGGGGTAAAGAACTTGAAGAGCTTGATCCGAGTATTATTAAGCGTGTACCTGTTAAAGATAATGACAATGAAGATTATTTTCCAAAAGATAATTACCAAGCGTTACCACTCTTTGGCTATACAGACTTGGTTACACGTATGCTCGACCATGAGAATATCGACGTAAGATTGAATGTGTCTTTCGATAAGGTATGGCTTAATTACTCGGATCATTGTTTCAACTCGATGCCAATCGACGAGTACTTTGATTTCAATCATGGTGAATTACCGTATCGTTCAATTAAATTCCACAATACAGATCTTCCGATGTCGAAGGTTCTTCCGACTACGACTGTAAACTTTACACATGATGGTCCATATACAAGAGTTACAGAATGGAAGAACATGCCATGTCATGGTTACAATTCAAACTTTACGACATTGACATACGAAGAACCCTGTGATTATCGAGACAACGATATGGAAAGATACTATCCAGTCAAAGATGTCGACGGTGAGAATCGTGAGAGATACGAGAAATATAAAGAAATGATCAGTCCAAATATGACCTTCATCGGTCGTTGTGGTCAGTATGTTTATGTTGACATGCATCAGGCGGTGAACTCAAGCATACAAGTTGCAGAGAAATTTATAAAGGAAAACACATGAAAATTTCATTAACAGGTGCCAGTGGATTTATTGGCAATCATCTTCTGACAAAGCTGTGGGATGATGGACACGAAGTCATGAAGTGGGATCGTAAGAGCGGTCGGGATATCAAAGACTGGGAACTCGAAGGCTGTGACTTTGTAGTTCATCTTGCTGCCGATGCAGATGTACGTCGTTCGATCCTTGAACCAGATCTGTACTGGGATAATAACGTCGAGACTACCAAACGTATTCAAGAAATTTGTAGAGTCAATCAAGTCCCGCTGGTCTATGCATCTTCTTCTTGTATTCATGCATGGCATAAATCGCCGTATGGTATCAGTAAGCGTGTCAACGAGATCACAGCTTATACTACACCGTTTGGCGTCAATAATCAGGTCGGTCTTCGCTTTACGACAGTCTACGGTGATGGTGCTCGTGATACCATGTTTATGGGTAAGTTAATGAGAGGCGAAGTCAAGTACGCAACAAATCACGTTCGTGACTTTATTCATGTCGATGATGTTGTAAAAGCCATCATGATCTTTATAAATACAGGTACCAAAGGTAAACTTCCAGCGTATGACGTTGGTACTGGAACTGGCCATATTGTATCTAAGCTCGCACAAATCAAATATCCGAATATCGAAATCCGAGAGGGTGACGACTGCGAAGCACAGGATAATACAGCAGACAATTCTGATCTAAGAGCACTCGGTTGGGAACCGACAATAAATGCTCGTGGCTATGTACAAAACAATGGAAATGTGATATAATTATCCAGAAGGAGATAATGCATGTCGATTATGGATAAACTCAAGAAGAACAGTAAAGTCAAAGAAACTTCTGTTCTATCTGAATCAAAATTCTTTACAGAGAAAGATATGGTTGCAACAGATGTTCCAATGATGAACGTTGCTCTGTCTGGCTCTATGGATGGCGGTCTTGCGCCCGGTCTGACGGTACTTGCGGGCCCATCAAAACACTTTAAGACCTCGTTTGGTCTGATTATGGCAGCAGCTTATTTGAGAAAATACAAAGACGCTGTGCTTCTCTTCTACGATTCAGAGTTTGGTTCACCCCAAGCTTATTTCGAACAGTATGATATCGATACATCGCGTGTCCTTCATACACCGATTACGAACGTAGAAGAACTCAAGTTTGATCTGATCGGTCAACTTGAACAACTCGATCGTAAAGACAAAGTCGTCGTTATGATTGATTCTGTTGGTAACCTAGCATCTAAAAAAGAATTGGAAGATGCTATCAACGAGAAGTCGGTTGCAGATATGTCACGTGCGAAAGCACTTAAAGGTCTGTTCCGTATGACAACTCCGTATCTGAACATGAAAGATATTCCACTGATTGCAGTCAATCATACTTACATGGAAATCGGTCTGTTCCCGAAAGCTGTAGTATCTGGTGGTACAGGTATTTACTATTCGGCAGATAATATCTGGATTCTTGGTCGTCGTCAGAACAAACAAGGCACTGAAGTGACTGGCTATGATTTTGTAATTAATGTGGAGAAATCGCGTTATGTTAAAGAAAAATCTAAAATCCCTATTAGCGTCTCTTGGAGCGGTGGTGTCGAGCGGTATTCTGGTCTACTCGACGTGGCTCTCGCAGGGAACTTTGTTGCAAAGCCTAGCAATGGTTGGTATTCTCGTGTCGATACTAGCACTGGAGAGTTCCTCGGAACCAAAGTCCGAGAAAAAGAAACCCTAAGTGAAGAGTTCTGGAAGCCAATCTTTGACGAGACAAACTTCGCAGAATATATAAAAGAAAGCTTCTCAATCGGTGGCAATCGTTCGAACGAACTGGATATCGAAAATGAAGCATGAGGAAAATGTCACCTTTGAATTTGTTCCAGACGGCGATGACGCCTGGGCAATTCGAATCCTCAAAGGTGTATATAACGAAACAGTTATCAAATTTGGTGCCATCCGTTTTAATGAAGAAGCGGAAGGTACCATGTCCTTTGACTTTTCAATTATTGAATCGCCAGACGGAGACTTGACAGTCGAAGATACAGACCTACAAGATTTCGCTGGCGATGTCTTACAAGAGATTATACGTGACGCTATCGAAAAAGATAACGGCACTATTGGATTTAGGGAAATGAATGAAAGCGAATCTCGAACAAACAATCCTTCGGAATATTCTGACTGACGAAGACTATATGCGGAAGGTTCTTCCGTTTGTCAAGCCAGATTATTTCGAAGGCATTTATCGTATACTGTTTAACGAAGCAGGAAAATTCGTTGGTAAATACAACAAGCTTCCGACTGCTGAATCGTTTAAGATTGAACTCGATCAATCTGATCGTCTTAGTGGTGAGAACTATACAGTTGCTGTCGATATCATTCCACAATTATTTTCGAAAGAAGATATTGATGATCAATGGCTACTCGATACAACCGAAAAGTGGTGTCAAGATCGTGCGATCTATAACGCTGTTATGGAATCAATCTCGATCATTGACGGTAAACATGAAACTCTTACAAAGGGTGCATTGCCGGATCTTTTATCAAAAGCTCTCGGTGTTGCATTCGATACAAACGTAGGCCATGACTATGTCGACAACGCAGATCAAAGATGGGATTTCTACAACAAAGAGGAGAGCCGAATTCCTTTCGATCTTGAACTCTTCAATTCCATCACGAAAGGCGGTATTCCTAATAAGACTCTCAACATTGCTCTTGCTGGGACCGGCGTTGGTAAGTCTCTATTTATGTGTCACGTTGCTTCTTCCGCTCTGGTCGATGGTCGTAACGTGTTGTACATTACCATGGAAATGGCTGAAGAAAAGATAGCGGAGAGAATAGATGCGAATCTTCTCAACATTCCAATCGATCAATTGGAAAACACTCCAAAAACAATTTTCACTGACAAGGTTAAAAACCTTTCTACAAAGACCAATGGTAAACTCATTATTAAAGAGTATCCTACTGGTAGCGCTCATGCTGGCCACTTTCGAGCTCTTCTTAATGAACTAAAACTCAAACGTCAATTCGAACCAGATATTATCTTCATCGACTATCTCAATATCTGTGCCTCTTCTCGTATGAAAGGTATGGGTGGTTCGATCAACTCTTATAACTATATCAAAGCAATTGCGGAGGAATTACGTGGTCTTGCTGTCGAATTTGATGTACCTGTTTTCTCTGCGACTCAAACTACTCGTAGTGGATACTCGAATTCAGATGTTGGCCTTGAAGATACATCTGAATCGTTCGGTCTTCCTGCCACTGCTGATCTTATGTTTGCACTTATCTCGACCGAAGAGTTGGAGCAAATGGGTCAGCTCATGGTTAAGCAACTGAAGAACCGTTATAATGATCCTACTCATCATAAGCGTTTTATAATTGGTATAGATAGAAGTAAGATGAGACTCTTTGATGCCGAAGAGAATCAACAAACACTCACAGACGATACTCCAGTATTTGATAAGACTGGTACTGGCGAAGGTATCGCTAAATTTGCGGATTTTAAGTTCTAATGGATAGATTATTAAGAAGACTTGGATTGAAAGATAATTATGGTTACTGTGATACCAGTATCGTAGGCTTTATCGTGTTATGGTCTGCATTTGGATATGGTGCATATCTTACAATTTTAGCATTGATTGATAAGTTCTAATGCTGGTAGGATCTTTTGTCACAGACTCGAATGGTATTGAGCATTTTATTGAAAATAAAAGTGCGGGCTATTATCTATTACAAGATGCTCAGATTATGATCAATGAATTGAAACATACAGACGTACAAGAAAAATGGAAAAGACAAATAGATGAACGTAAGACTGATCAGTTACTCACAGACTCCGGAGGATCTCTATGTCGGTGAAGATATACAAGAACTCATTGCGTATTGCGCCCGTGTCTCGAACCCCTCGAACCAAGATAACACCGAAACGTCCGAAAGATTGCTATCATACCTTGCAAAACACGCGCATTGGTCGCCTTTCGAAATGGTGTCTGCTTGCCTAGAGATTGAAACTACAAGAGATATTGCAAGACAGATTCTTCGTCATCGTTCTTTCTCTTTTCAAGAGTTTAGTCAGAGATATGCGAATCCACTTGAAGATCTAAAACTAACACCTACGACTGAAATCAGAGCACAAGATCCAAAGAATCGTCAAAACTCGGTAGAGCGCGAAGATGTTGATATTCAAATGGATTGGGTCAAAGCACAGTGTGAAGTAATTAATGCTGCAAAGAAAGCATATCAGTTTGCAATCGATAATGGTATCGCAAAAGAGATTGCACGTAAAGTATTACCAGAAGGCTTGACTGAATCACGATTGTATATGAATGGTACAATTCGTTCTTGGATTCATTTCATTGAGTTACGGTCTGGTAACGGTACACAAAAAGAATGCCAAGAGGTTGCACTCGCATGTGCTAAAGCAATTACAGAAATCTTTCCATTAGCGGATAAGTTCATTGCCAAGTCATAAAGAAATGCATAAGATGTTCTGGATTGTGAAAGGCTATCTCACAACCGACGAGATAGCCGAGCAATGCTATGATGGTTACGTAAGACGAACTTGGCATAATGAAGAGTCGTATATCTACGAAGAAGGCTTCGAAGAAGCATACGAAAAAAAATTTAAAAAAAAGTAAAAAAACTGTTTACATTGTCTGAAAAGTATGATATAATATATAAGAGAGATCTTATTGAGGAGTTTATATTATGATTTCAAATTCAAAGTTTCGTTCAATCGTAAAGTCAATGCCTGTTGAAAAGCAGTGGGAAACTATCGATCGTGAACTTCGTATTCTTCCAGAGTTTCTTATGGAAGAAGCTGCTCGTGTTCCTGTGTTACCTAACACAGACAAGGTAATCAAGAAGCTTGAGTCTCGTTTAAAGTGCGCTCGCTTGATGAAGTCATCACTTATGGCAAATGGACGTGTAGTATAATGAAGTTCTTAACAGTTGCTCTGTGCGCCGCCGGCCTTTCGTTCCTTTCTGCTGGTGTAGCGCACGGAGCATCCACCGCGCAGGCCGGTGTATTTCATTCAGAAACATCAGAACAAAAGTGCCTTGCCGATAATATCTATTGGGAAGCACGTAACCAGTCAGCAAAGGGGATGATCGGTGTCGCTCTTGTCACACGTAATCGTGTTATTGATAATAGGTTTCCTCATTCATATTGTGAGGTTGTGCAGCAAGGACCTACGCGTCCATCTTGGAAAGATATCGACATTGACATCCCTATTCGGCATCGGTGTCAATTCAGTTGGTATTGCGATGGCAAGTCTGACGATATTCCTTATTACGATCTGGACGTTTACCAGTTTGCTCGGTCCGTTGCTTTCAAAATTTATCATGGCCATCTTACCGATTTTACTGAAGGTGCTACTCATTACCACGCCAATTATGTAACACCAGAATGGGCTGACACAAAAACAATGACTGTGATCGTTGACGATCATATCTTTTATAGATGGGAAAAATAATGACGGAAGATCATTTGAAAACTACAGACGAAGGAACGTCTTTTACAATCAACCTTGATGACATACCACACCAGGATTTTAGTTGGTCAATTGATATTGGTCGACCTCAATACAAATTTAATGAAGGTCAACTCATTGAAGAGTTTAAGAACTATATCAACTCGACATATGACGGTCACTACTCAAAAGAAAACTTTCAGGCGACAGAGTTTATTATCGATGGTGGACACGGTGAAGGCTTCTGTATCGGTAACGTATTGAAGTATGCACAGCGTTATGGTAAGAAGGGCACAAGACAAGACGCAAGGAAAGACCTTATGAAGGTCCTTCACTATGCGCTTATCCAATTATATGTACACGATTTAACTTACAGTAAAGATGAGGAAGAAGAGAGAGCCAGCCATGATGCTGACGACAGTGACGGCGATTAAAGCTTGAGTCATCGTATCATTAAACTCTCTTTGCTTTTTAATTTTTTCACGCTTAATCTCTTCTAAGCGTTCGCGTTCCTCTCTCATTCTCTTAGCGCGAAGATCTACAATTGATTGCCAAGTTCCAGGCCCAAACCGCAGGTCAATGAGATTCCTCATCTCTTGCATTTTCTCTTGGGCCAGCTTGGCGTCAATTACTTCTTGAGCTACATTCTTAATACCAAATTGTTCTCCCATACTGACACCCGCTTTTCTCGCACGTGCCTTCTGTACCTGTTCTTCGCCTACGAACAAGTTCTCAATTTGGTCAGTTATATCGCGGATATCGTTGACTGTCTCGATATTGCTCTTGATAAAGTCAACACTTTGCTTCACTAGTGCAATACCAGTGAGGACTTCTGCGACTACCATTTCGATCTATCCTGATTTCTGGTTAGATGTATGTCGCTTTAGATAATGAACCTCACTTTCATTTATATTTATATTTACAAAGTCGACCATCTGTGATATAATATAAATAGTTTTGAAGATGCTGAAGGTATACTGGACCCGGGGGCGGTACCCGGCGCCTCCACCAAATCTCATGCCACAACGTGGTATTTTGTGGGGGCGAAATAGGATCGACAGGTATTGAGTCTTCAAAGTAGTAACTGCAAACGATAACTTTGCACCTTTGGCTGCCGCAGCGTAGTCATTGGGCCCGCCGAGAGCCTCGAAACAGAATCTCGGCAACTTTAAGGATTATTATGTTTCTATTTTGGTCTTACATTTCATATCTAATTTTAGCAACAATAGGTGCCACCTATGGTTTACATAGATATTGGGCTCATCGAAAAGGTGAGCGTAAGATTTGGTTCGAGTGGTTGTCTTTGGCATGTGCTCTACTAATCGGCGTCTATAAGCCAATCTCTTGGGTCGGTATTCACAGACTGCATCATAAGTATAGTGATACACCTCGAGATCCTCATTCACCAATATATCAAGGATTTTGGAATGTATTTCTGTCAAGATGGAAAGGTCATATTCCCTATCATCTTGTAAAGGATTGTGTAAGAAATGAGCGTCTGAAGTTTTTTCAGAGATACGGTAAATATTTAATATGGCCAGTTATTCTTTTCTCACCACTTACAATTCTTTTTGGATATATTGGAATCGGTATACTTAACACGGCAGGTCATTCGAATGGTCCATCAAATCATTGGTGGATAAATCTCTTTGCACCTTTCGAAGGAAATCACAAAGATCATCATGAAGGTTTATGATTTAAAAGACTGTCCTCAAATGATTACTGATCTCTTCTATGAAGAGATCGAAACAATTCAGAGGTCTGACCTTTTACTAAAACAAAATTATACGCTTGAAAGATTAAAGCTCGATGACATGTTGTCTTTCAATATACTTATTGATGATGACATCGATATCGTTTGCTTCGGTGGGCTGCAAAAGATAAGTGAAGAGGTTGCGAGAGTTTCATCGCGACATTATGTTTCTCAAAAATATGTAAAGACTTGGAAGCAAGATCGATTTAGACCAAACTGGCAGTATCTAGTGCCAAAACAAATTCAACATGCATATGACTTAGGATACAAAGGTTTATTTTGGTCTGCTCACATCTATAAGAAAAAGTCTCTATTCGATCTTACGTGTAAGAATGCAGAAGAGTTTACTGACATAAAATTTACACCTTTACCCGGTTTGTACAATATATATGGCGTAGGACAGAGAGTTTGTCAGATCGGTGACTATGATTGCGGATTTGCAAATGAAAACGTTTTTCTTACTGATATTGAATTTGACAAATATAAAGATGAAATGTATGACATACTGAAAAACTATCCTAAAGCAAACGAAGGATGGGATGATTCGAATCCATGGAAAGGTGAATGGATAGATGCTGATAGTGAAATCATTCACACTGTAAATCTCAATGAAGTATTACCCGAACATCCATTGATTCATCATTTGTATGACTATTTTGAGGATATACATAAAGTCATGGTATGTAATGTGCTCAAAGGTCCGATACCAGAACATCACGATCAAAGTGAACATGCATTAAAAGACAACATGCATATTAAAATTAAACTTGACGGAGACTGGTCGAAGTTTTATGTAAGAGATCTGAAATACAATTGGAAAAAATATTTTCCTAACGATAAGAATGTGGCTATATTTGATAATCAGAAAAATATACATGCTGTAGAATCCGGACAAATGTTGCTTATTGTTCCTTACGGTAAATTGAAAAGAGAAATATATGAACGAGTTGATACAGAAAGTCGCTGAAGAAGGAATTGTAGTACTTAAAAATCAGCATATGTCTGACGAAGAGTTCTACCAGAAAAATCTAACGTGGGGTAAACATCAAGCGTCTGGCATCCACGCATGTCATGAAGATTATCCTATCATATTTCGTGTCACAAATAAAAAGTTGCCTAACGGCAAACAAGGTCTGTTTAGTCGTGGCTTCTTAGATTGGCACTGTAATAATATGTTCTGCGTTGATCCAGAAGAAGTTGTATGTTTATGGGGTAAGAAGGTCATCAAAGATGCTCCTACTATTTGGGCACATTGTACAAATATGTACCGAGACCTACCAGAAACTCTGAAAAAAGAATTGGATGATGTTTGGGTTACAATGTCCAATATCCATAACATCAAGGATGGTGGGCGGATCTATACCGGTGCAGGTGATCTCGATATGGAAGATGTAATCAAACTTGATAAGTGGAACTTCCGTACACGTGAGGGATTAGAAGCTGGGTTATTTGATCCGAACTTTAGTGCCAAACAACTGAAGTCGGGTCGGTATCTAATAAAGGTGAAAAAGAAGCTTGTGAGGATTCACCCAGTGACCGGAGAGAAAGTTCTATACTTCCCGTTTGGTCATATGTCAGATTTTCCACGTAAGGATGAGTTAATCGAGCGACTGATGCAACCACAATATATCTACACCCATGAATGGGAAGAGGGTGACATCGTGTTTTCGGATCAGCTTATGACAATTCATAAACGTGATGCGACACTTGATACTGAAGAGAAAAGAGAATTGTACAGAACAACATTCTACTACGATGTATAATTTATTTAGATCAAAAAGTAAAAAACAAAGAGCTGCACACTTAAGATATTTTTTGGTGCACATGCTTTACAAATATCAATTTCAGTTTGATACTTATGTTGATGTTGGTGCATGTAATAGTGTAGAGCTGAATCAATACTGCGATCTCTTTGACAATGTTGTAGGATTTGAACCGAATCCTTATGCGTCAATTAAATCTCGAGATAATCTAACTCTTTATAAAAATGCATTGTCTAATAGAGAGGAAGTCAGACTGTTTCATATCGATAAAACTACTCCACATTTTTCGACAATGAATTGGGAAAAAATGAGAGAATATGTGCCGCGTGGTCATGAGTGGGAAGATATTGAAATTACTACAAAGAAACTCGATGACTTTGATCTTACACCAAATTGCATTAAGATTGATACTGAAGGTGAAGATGATGCTGTAGTTCAAGGAGCTCTTGAAACAATTCAAAGTTACAAGCCGATATTGTACCTCGAGTTTATGAGTGACGAGACAAAACAGATTCTTATAGATATAGGATATAGCGTTGAATATTCAGAATGGATAGACAACTTCTTAATTCACAAGGATTACCTATGATTGATATGGTCAAAATTATCGACGACATCCCGTCATTTCAAGATGCGTGTCAGGAGTGTATGAAATACGGTGATGTTGATCTAGAATTAGATTTGAAAAAGGTAACACACGAAGAGGTCGCTACTGTGCCATTACAGACTTGGCATCAGGATGGATCTCATGTAAGATATTTTCCAAAGTACAGCGCACTATGGTGTGAAACGGCAAAGGAAGATGCACCAATTACACAGATCATATCAACAAGATTACCGGCAGTTATTGCAGAAAAATACATTGATGAAGAAGTTGTAATGGATTTTAAAAAGACAATTGATGAAGGTTCATTCTTTAAATTTAAGAAAGAATCTCATGCTCGTCTTTATGCTATGAAAGCAAATAAAACGCCTATGCCTTTGATCGAAAAAGATGAGAGAGGTTACTACACAAGATGGTGTCCATTCATCAAAGATCCGGATAACAAATATGAACATCTTGGAATGATTATTCTTGCTCGAGATATTACAAACATTCAGTGGAAACCGAATCGACTTGTCATCATGGAGAATAAAGCAACATTACACAGACGTAAGCCTGGAACATATGATGGAGACAGAGTACTGTGGAGAGCTTATATAAGGTAATGGTCATGGGGGCAAGTAACGCCGACAATGACAATAAAACCTGGGTTGATTATCTTTCTTGCGATGGCTATGTAGTACACAATGCAGCAGTGCGTGGCACGTCATGCGACGTACTCATCGATCAGTGGGAAAGTAACAAATGGTTCGAGCCGAATCTTGTTTTGCTAGACACTCCACCCCTGTTTCGCTTTCATCTTTTTGATATTGCAATAGGCGGTATCGGTCGAGATGTTCTCTATACAGACTGGTTAAAAGAATCCAAACTATATGCATGGTATAAAAAACAGTGGCCGTATAGAACTCGTGAGTCGTTTGACGTCGTTGTAAATTCACTTAATGATGCTTTAAATGACACACATAACAAAAGAGGTATGGAAACATTACATCGCAGACAGAGACAGCATGTCGATCATTTGAAACTTTTAGCGCATGTAATTGAATTGCCACAACCAAATGGTGATCTTGACGAATTACACTATACGGAAGAAAGACATCAAGAAATAGCAGATATAGCAGAGACCATTATCAATGAACAAATACTTCACTCATCTCGCTCTTGATTACGATTCAGAATCTCTGATAGAAGAATCAAAGACTGCGACGTATAAGCCATTTGAAAGTGGCTATGATAATGGAACGTTCTTTGCACATGCACCAACATGGTTACAAGGTCGTGTTACTCAATTTGATGATTTTCCTGAAATTAAAAGACTTACTGATTTCATTGCTCATAAAATTAACTCGAAAGATGTACGACCTCGTTTCTATAAACAAGAAGCGAACACTGCTGTTCCCATGCATAGAGACCAAAATACAAAATGTTGCGTTAACATCGTATTGTCAGAAGATGCCGCACCAATAGTTTGGGAAGACATAGGACCAATATCGTATGACTGTGCTCTTTTAAATATCACAGAAAGCCATGAAGTACCAGCTCATCCTCATGAAAGACTTCTTTTAAAGTTTTCGATATTTGACGTGACATATGAAGAAGCAGTTAAAAGATGGACAACGCCTATTATAAAAATTGGAGAGGTAGATCTAGACCTATTGCTTTTAGAATCTGATACAGTGGAATATGACGGGCAAATATGCCTTCAAGGGGTTAAAGGCAATCTTGATCCTTATTTAGGAATAGGTCAAGCTGGTGGATATAATAGTTGGGAAAGACAACAAAAACATAGTTATAAATCTGAGGAATTCAACATACCTATATTCGACTTGAAAAATATAAATGAAGCACTTACAAAGTTTGGTATGGTTCACACGCGCCTAATGACTGTAAAACCGAAGTCGTGTTATTCTTACCATGTTGACTCTAGAAAAAGACTACATATTCCACTCGAAACAAATGAACACTGTTGGTTTATTATTGATAAAGAGATGCATCATTTGCCAGCTGATGGCTCCGTTTATTTGGTTGACACAATGCTACCGCATACGTTTATAAATTGTGGTTCAGAACCTAGAACACATATAGTGTCTCAGTCGATAATCAATCCAAATTTATTTAATCTATCATAAACTTCTTCCCAAGGATGTCTTAAACAAAATTTAAGAATCAATCTATGGTTTGGATCCTTTTCAACTCCATGCATCTTTTGTCCTACTTGGATGAATGCACATTCATACGGATAGGGTTTATGCTCTATGTGAATCACGGGAATTGTGTCAAGTAAGTTAATGTTAATTGACACCATATTGTCTTCGTCTTTATGGTGTTGTAACAAAGTATTCGGAAATTGATAAGAGAATCTAGGGAAGTTATTCATACCATAAATATTCAGGTCCATCTCAACTTCTTTTGTAAGTTCCTTTAAAGGACTATCATCTTTTATCATAAGCTGATACCAAAATAATTCTTGTCTTCTAGGCACAGACCAATGCCATTGGCCTCGTTGAATATTCTCGTAGAATATACCTCGCCATTTTTCTTTATTAATTTCGTAATCAAGGTGAATTAAATTTTTTTTCATTTTAGTGCATTTTTTTGTTTACATTGTGGTGAAAGTATGATATAATATTTATAAGAGTAATTTAAGGAGCTAATTATGAAATATATCGTATCACAGATCAAAAAATCAGTCAAGCAAGATCAGCGCGCTTTCGATGCAATGGTTCTCGGTGATGTTGATCCAGTATTCTTCCTGTCTTCATACGAAGAAGTTTGTGAGATCGAAGCAGCCGACCTCGACGAAGTATTTCAAATTGGCAACATCGGTCCTGATGAAAAGATCAGACGTTTCGATTTTCAGCCAATGCGTTCAATCTCTGTCGGTGATGTGATCATGACAGAAACATATGAATGCTACGTAGTAAAACCTCTTGGCTTCGAGCGTCTTGCTATGTCATCGCCTAACGGCAGACAGTGGACTGCAGATGGGGTTGTAGCATAATGAGATCTCATCCTTCTGAAATCATCAACACCAAAAATCACTGGGCCATCGGAATTAGATGGCCTGTGGCTGGTTCGAAAGGCAGCATCTACGAAGTCGAAATGACAGACTACGGTTTCGCTTGTGATTGTATTGCCTTCACAAAATGTAAACACATTAAAGAAGTGGAAAAGAAATTTGCAGGTTGATCCAGATAGAGCACGTAAACCGGTCACACACCTTCCTCCAGAAACAGAGTACCATGTTGATGGCAACACAAAATATGGTTACGTCAATGGTACTCTGTATCTTTGGACCGAATTGTTCGGTGAGTGGACACCGTACTCAAAGTATGATGCTGAAAGACACTGGAAAAAAATTACAAAAAAGTGAATTTTTTTGTTTACATTGTCTGAAAAGTATGATATAATAATAAGAGAAATATTGACGGAGTATATTATGAAAACATCATTTGAAGTTATTGGCGGCATTGTATTGACTGCCGTATTTTCCACCCTTCTTGCATATTCACTACTTATGGGAGCACCACTATAATGGCACATTTAGTTGAAACAATGGCATACGCAGGTGAAGTTCCATGGCACGGTCTTGGAGTTCCTGTTTCAAACGATCTGACACCAGCTCAGATGATGCAAAAAGCTGGCCTTGATTGGAAAGTTCAGGAAGTCGATAACTTTATCGAGTTCAACGGTCAGAAGAAGTTTACTGGCCAAAAGTCACTTGTACGTGAAACTGACGGTCGTATTCTGACCACAGTCGGTGAGAACTGGAATCCAGTTCAAAACTCAGAAGCATTTGAGTTCTTCTCAGAGTATGTACTTGCAGGTGATATGGAAATGCACACTGCTGGTTCTCTGAAAGATGGTCAGATGACATGGGCATTGGCAAAAGTCAAGGACTCTTTCGAATTGTTCAAAGGTGACAAGGTCGATTCATACTTGCTTTTCTCAAACCCACATCAATACGGTAAGTCAATCGATATTCGTTTCACACCAATTCGTGTGGTATGTAACAACACATTGACATTCTCTCTTGAACAGCAGGCTGAAAAGTCTGTCAAGGTCGGTCACCGTGTTGCTTTCGATGCGTCAGAAGTCAAGCGTGCTCTTGGTATCGCGACTTCAAAATTGAATACATACAAGGAAATGGCGCAGTTCCTTGGTTCAAAGCGTTACACTCAAGACAATGTCATTGAGTTCTTCAACACTGTATTCCCACGTACAGCTGATAAGCGTGTACAAGGTAAAGCGTTGGCGATCGATACGCTGTCTCGTAATGCTAAGTTCTGTTACGATGCACTTGAAGTTCAGCCTGGTGCTGAGTACGCCGAAGGTTCATGGTGGCAGGCATTCAATGCAGTTACCTATGTAACTGATCACGTACAAGGTCGTAACAGCGATAATCGTCTG
>Ga0213866_10000714_pt1 | contig 25934 bp, 24 predicted proteins | sample PICome_11_FD_160079 | JGI IMG/M metagenome (GOLD analysis project Ga0213866, IMG submission 160079) | Coastal seawater microbial communities near Pivers Island, North Carolina, United States - PICO284 | ecosystem: Environmental > Aquatic > Marine > Coastal | place: USA: North Carolina...
CAAGCTGATGGCGAGCCTTCTCCCCGGCTACTTCACGACCATGGTCGGGTTCACCGCCTACTCGCTGATCGTGAACCTCATCGTCGGCCCCGAGGTCGGTGGCTGGTTCTTCCCGACCACTCAGTGGTGGCTCCTGATGCTGTGGGTGCTCCCCGGCTTCCTGCTGATCGGCCTTTCGCTCGTGCTCCGGCTCTCCGGCCGGGTCAAGTCGACGGCCGCCGCGCAGCAGGCGTCGGGCCTCATCACCCTGCCGCTGATCGCCATCTCCTACGCCCAGGCGTCGGGCGCCATCTACGGCACACCGACGACCACGATCGTGATCGGCGCGATCGCCTGGACGATCGGCATCACGTCGACGTGGAAGGGCATGGGTGCGGTGAAGCGCCAGCGCCTCCTCGGCGTCGCCGACGGCGTCTAGCCCGCGCGCGCACCTACTCGCGGGCCAGCTGGGTCAGTCCGGCCTGTTCGTGGTCGACGTCCTGGTCCTGCATCATGTCGACGACCACCCGCCGCAGAGTCCCACTGAAGACGTTCGGCGCGGCATAGTTCCCGACCGGGCTCGACCGGTCCAGACCGATGTCGAGCCCGGAGAACGAGATCATCGTGAAGAAGGTGTCGGTCGTGGTCATCGACCCGACGTCGACGCCGTCGATCTCGAGCGTGCCCGTCCCCACCCCGTCCACCCGCTCCATGCGGAAGGCGAGGTCGTGACGACCGGCCGGCACCGGCCGATCCGACCGCACGGTCTGGTGTGAGCCGCCGATGTTCAGATCGTGGACGAGATACCCCCGGTCCAGATGGAGCGAGTAGCCACTCGTGGCGTCGCCGTGGGCGACGAGCACCCCGTGGTCCGTGTCGGTGGCGAGCTCGACCTCGGCCACGATGCGATAGCTGCGACTGCGCAGGTCGGGGGCGACGTCGGTCGGCAGGTGACCCATGCCCGCCCAGAACTCGTAGTGAACGCGTTCGCCGTGCACCCGAGCCGCGTTCTCGGCGAACCGTTCGCCGAACCGGTCGTCGAGCGGCAGCCCCTGGTGGGCCTCGGCCTCCGCCCACCAGCGGTCGATCATCTGCGCCAGCCGGTCCGGTTCCCGCGCGGCGAGGTCGTGCACCTCGTTGAAGTCGTTGCGGAGGTCGTAGAGCTCCCAGACGTCGTCGTCGATGGGCGTGCCCGGGGCGTGGTAGGCGACGGCCTTCCAGCCGTCGATCCAGATGCCGCGATGGCTGAACATCTCGAAGTACTGCACGGCCTTGCCGGTCTCGGCCTCGGCGTCGGCGAAGGTCGACGCGAAGCTCGTGCCCTCGATCGGCTGCTGGGCGACCCCGTTGACCTCGTCAGGCGACTCGATTCCCACGAGCTCCAGCAGCGTGGGGACCACGTCGCCCGCGTGGGCGAACTGGTGCCGGAGACCGCCTGCATCGGCGATGCCGGCCGGCCACGAGATCACCAGCGGGTCGCGCACCCCGCCCCCGTGGGTGTTCTGCTTGTAGCGCTTGAGCGGGGTGTTGGCGACCATCGCCCAGCCCCAGGGGAAGTTCGAGTGGGTGTCGGGCCCGCCGATGTCGTCCAGCCGCTCGAGCTTCTGCTCGGTCGATTCGTGGATCAGGTTGTAGGGCCCCATCGCGTTGACGAAGCCCTTCGGTCCACCTTCCTGCGAGGCGCCGTTGTCGCTGAGCACCATCACCAGGGTGTTGTCGAGGCGGCCGGATCGCTCGAGGAACTCGATCAGGCGGGCCAGCTGCTGGTCGGTGTGGTCGAGCATCGCCGCATAGGCCGCCTGCAGCCGCTGGGCCACCCGCCGCTCGTCGGCCGGGAGTTCGGCCCACGGCCTCACCCCGGGGTTGCGATCCGGCAGCACGGTGCCGGCCGGCACGATGCCCATGTCGATCATCCGGGCCAGGCGACGGTCGCGAGCCACATCCCACCCTTCGGCGAACCGGTCGTCGTAGTGGTCGATGAGCGCCTTCGGGACCTGGTGGGGGGCATGACACGCGCCCGGTGCCACATAGGTGAACCACGGCACCTCGGGCGCCCCGGCCTCGTGCTCGGCGATCATCCGGATGGCTTCGTCGATCAGGTCGACGGTCAGATGGTAGCCGTCCTCGTAGGTGCCGGGCGGCGCCACATGGGTGTTGTCTCGCACCAGTTCGGGCGCGTACTGGTCGGTCTCGGCATCGAGGAACCCATAGAACCGGTCGAACCCCCGAGCCAGCGGCCATCCGTCGGTCGGTCCGGTCGGCCCGGTCTCGTAGAGCGGCGTGACGTGCCACTTACCGGCCATGTAGTTGCGATAGCCGTGGGCTCGCAGCATCTCGGCGATCGTGCCTGCGCTCTTCGCGATCTTCCCCCGGTACCCCGGGTAGCCGCTGTCGAAGTTGGCCAGACAGCCGACGCCGACGCTGTGGTGGTTGCGCCCCGTGAGCAGCGCGGCCCGGGTCGTCGAACACATCGCGGTGGTGTGGAAGCCCGTGTAGCGCAGGCCCCGCTCGGCCAGGCGGTCGATCGTGGGGGTCGCCGCATCGCCGCCGTAACACCCGAAGTCGGAGAAGCCGACGTCGTCGAAGAGGACCATCAGGATATTGGGCGCGCCCTCACGGGGGCGGGGCGGGTCCGGCCAGTGCGGCGTGGACTCGGCAACGGTTCGGCCGACGTGTGCACTCATCCCTGGAGCATGGCCGATCCGACGAGGAAACCCGAACCGGCTCGCTTCCCGGGCGCTACTGCTGGGCGGCTTCCATGACGTCGTCGGGGGCGTCCATGTTGCCGTGCACGTCCTGGACGTCGTCGAGATCGTCGAGCAGATCCATCAGGTTGATGAGCTTCTTGACGTCGCTCACGTCGGCCATCTCGACCGTCGATGTCGGGAGCATCACGAGATCGGCCGATTCGACCGCGATCCCGGCCTCGTCGAGGGCGTCGCGCACGGCATTGAGATCCGTCGGTTGCGACGTGACCCGCCACATCTCGCCCTCGTCGACGATGTCTTCGGCGCCGGCGTCGAGGGCCACCAGCATGAGGTCGTCCTCTTCGACCGAGCGGGGCACGAGCACCACTCCCTTGCGTTCGAACTGCCATGCGACGGCGCCGGGCTCGGCCAGCGAGCCGCCGTTCTTCGACAGGGTCGACCGGATGTCGCCGGAGGTGCGGTTGCGGTTGTCGGTGAGGCATTCGATGAGCAGGGCGACACCACCCGGGGCGTAGCCCTCGTAGGTGACGGTCTCGTAGTTGACGCCCTCGAGCTCACCCGTGCCCCGCTTGACGGCCCGTTCGATGGTGTCGAGGGGCACGCTGTTGTCGCGCGCCTTCTGGAACATGGTGCGCAGGGTGGGGTTCGACTCGAGATCGCCGCCGCCGGTGCGGGCGGCCACCTCCACCTGCTTGATCAGCTTCGCGAAGAGCTTGCCGCGCTTCGCGTCGGCGGCGCCCTTCTTGTGCTTGATCGTTGCCCACTTGGAATGACCACTCATGCGACTGAATGTAGCGGTCGCCGCGGACTCCAGGTCAGATCACCGGTTCGGCCAACCCGCGTGCGCGAGCCACTGTCGGTGGATCCGGTCGTCGCCCGACAGCTCGGGGTGGAATCCGGCCACGAGCACCGAGCCCTGCCGGCACAGCACGGGGTCACCGTCGACCGACGCCAGCACCTCGACCCCGTCGCCGGCGCGTTCGACGCGCGGGGCACGGATGAACACCGCGTGGAACGGGCCGTCGAGCCCGACCACGTCGAGGTCGGATTCGAACGAGTCGATCTGGCGGCCGTAGCCGTTGCGGGCCACCGTCAGATCGATCATCCCGAGTGCATGCTGGTCGTCGCGGCCATCACGGATCTCGGCGGCCAGCAGGATCAGCCCGGCACAGGTGCCGAACGCGGGGAGACCGTCGGCCAAACGTCGCCGCAGGGGTTCGAGCATCCCCGATCGATCGAGGAGCATCGACATCGTGGTCGACTCACCACCCGGGATCACGAGCGCGTCGACCGACTCCAGCTGTTCGACGGTCCGCACCTCGACGGTGTCGGTTCCGAGCGACTCGAGGATCGCCGCGTGCGCCGCGAACGCGCCCTGGAGGGCGAGAACGCCGACGGTCGGGGCTACCAACCCCGCTCGGCCAGCTTCGTCTCGAGGCTGGCGATCTCGAGGCCCTTCATGGCATCGCCCAGCCCGGTGGAGACCTTCACGAGGATCTCGGGGTCGCGGTAGTGCGTGGCGGCCTCGACGATGGCTGCGGCCATCTTCTCGGGCTCGTCGCTCTTGAAGATGCCGGAACCGACGAAGACGGCCTGGGCGCCGAGCTGCATGACGAGCGACGCGTCGGCCGGAGTGGCGATGCCACCCGCGCAGAACATCGGCACGGGCAGCTCACCAGTCTCGGCGATCTCCTGGACGAGGGGCAGGGGTGCCTGCAACTGCTTCGCCCAGTCGAACAACTCGGCGTTGTCGGCCTGACCGATCTTGCGGATGTCGCCCATGATCGAGCGGAGGTGCCGCACGGCCTCGACGACGTTGCCGGTGCCGGCTTCGCCCTTCGAGCGGATCATGCAGGCGCCTTCGCTGATACGGCGTAGGGCCTCGCCGAGGTTGGTGGCTCCGCACACGAACGGCACGGTGAAGGCCCACTTGTCGATGTGGTGAGCCTCGTCGGCCGGGGTGAGCACCTCGGACTCGTCGATGTAGTCGACGCCCAGCGACTGCAGGATCTGCGCCTCGGCGAAGTGGCCGATACGGGCCTTGGCCATCACGGGGATCGAGACGGCCGCCTGGATGCCCTGGATCATCTCCGGGTCGGACATCCTCGACACGCCGCCGTCGCGACGGATGTCGGAGGGCACGCGTTCGAGCGCCATGACCGCAGTGGCCCCGGCGTCTTCGGCGATCCTCGCCTGCTCGGGGTTGACGACGTCCATGATGACGCCGCCCTTCAGCATTTCGGCCAAGCCCCGCTTGACCAGTGGCGTGCCGGTCGTGCGGCCGGTGGTTTCAGACATGGCGGTCATCCTATCCCTCACCCTCGAGCACCAACGCCGCGATATCGGGGTCGACCGCGAATTCGTAGGAGTTCACCGGCACCAGCGTCATCCAGGTGGTGCCCGGGGTCAGCAGGATCGGGGCGCCGGTGGCGTCCTCGAACCGGTAGGGGTCCTGCGCCGTCGGCCGGTTCCAGGTTCCCTCGAAGCGCTCACCGTCGACGAACACGGCGACCGGCCCCTGGCCGATGGTGTCGGCGTCGACATTGCGCGGGTCGTAGGAACTGGGCGTATAGACGGTCTCCATCACCACGAGGTTGTCGGTGACGAGGGCGACGCCGTCCCGGGTCACGTGGACGGCTCCGTCCTGGACTCGCACGTAGCCACGGGCGGGTTCCCACACGTAAGACACGGTGTCGCGACCGCGAACGGTGAACGCCTCACCCGGCACGCCGACCGCGGATTGGGTCGTGTCGTCGCCGAGGTACTCGAAGATCGGCTGCGCCGGACCGGCGTTTTCGCCGAACTTGTCGAGGATGAACTCGAGATCGACGAAGAGGTTGTCGGGTCGGTTGAAGTTGACGTCGTCGCGGGTCAGGTTGACCCCCGACCCGTCGTCGACCACGAGCACGGCACCGCCCTCGTTGGCGAACCGGACGATGTCGGTCAGCACCGACGAGAAGGCGCCGGAGAAGGCCAACAGCGGCGTGTTGAGGTTGGCCATCAGGTCGATGTCGGCGGGTCGACCGGACCGCACGGCCCCCACCTGGGTCGGCAGGTTGGTGTGGAAGATCGCGGCGAAGCGGGTGGCCCGGTCCTCGATCCGTTCCTCGATCACGACGTCGGCCTGGTCGATGCCGGTGAGCGCGGCGAGACTCCGGTCGTCGTTGTTGGAGATCTTGACCATGATCGCCGGCCGGTCGACGAGTTCGGACCCGACCTCGAGCTCGAGGCCCGTCAGCGGGGCGGGCGGGCCCGCCGGCACGGTCGTGGTGGTCGTGGTGGTCGTCGTGGACGTGGTCGACGACGACGTGGTGGTCGTCGGCTCGGCGACATCGGCGTCGCCGCCACCGCCGCACGCCGCCGCGAACACGATCGCGGCAAGGATCGGAGCGGCCAGCCGGCCGCGCTGGGGGTTGGACATCTAGAGCTCCCGAAGGGTGTCGATACGCTCGCCCAGCGCTGGTTGCACGGCACCGGAGACCCCCTGCGGCCCAACCAGCCACAGATGACGGGAGGCGGGCCGGTCGGGCACGCCATCCGATGCCGCAGCCTTCTCGAACGCCGCAGCCAGGGCCGGCGGGTATCGGGTCAGCTGCACTCCGTCGATGTCGACCCGAGCGAGTCGACGATCGTCGAGGACCTTGTCGCGCACCCGGTCGGCGAAGGGGCCGTAGAGCGGGGCGACGGCGGTGAGCACGGTGGCGGCATGGATGCCGCTGCCGAACTGCACGAGTTCGCGGGCGACGACCGCTTCGAGCTCGAGTCGGTCGAGCTGGCGCAGGGCACCGGTGGTGACGATGAGCCGGGTGTCGCCCGGGTGACCGGCGACGGCCGCGTCGGGGGCTCGTGACTCGACCAGGTAGAGCTTGGGTTCGCTGATGCCGTGGCTGGCACAGATGCTCTCGACGAGGCTCTCGAGCCGCGGTTCGGCGCCCTCCTCGATGGGGATCGCACCGAGCGACTTGAGTGCGGCCTCGGGCGCCCGCCGCTCGAGCAGCAGCATCACGGCGACGGCCACGGCCAGCCCGAGGGCGAGACCGAGGAGCCAGCCGAGCGAGCCGCCGGCGAGCACGCCGATGAGCAGCGCGGTGAAGAAGAACGCGACGAAGGCAGGGGCGATCAACAGGAGTCGGGGCGCGACGGTGGGCATGCGAGACGCGTTCTCGACTCAGAACTCGACGGAGACGTTGCCGCGAGACTCGTCGTCGGCCTCGAAGTACTCACGCTCGGTGAACCGGAGCGGCCCGGCGAGGACCACGGCGGGGAAGGTCTGGATCGCAGTGTTGTACTTGAGCACGGTGTCGTTGTAGTGCTGGCGGGCGAACGCGATGCGACCCTCGGTCGAGGTGAGCTCTTCCTGGAGTTCGAGGAAGTTCTGGTTGGCCTTGAGATCGGGGTAGGCCTCGCTGACCGCGAACAGCTGCCGGAGGGCGCCGGTGAGCATGTTCTCGCTCGCCGCCTGTTCCTGCGGGCCGGTGGCGGTGGTGGCCGCGTTGCGGGCGGCGATGACCGCCTCGAGCGTCTCCTTCTCGTGCGAGGCGTAGCCCTTCACGGTCTCCACGAGGTTCGGGATGAGGTCCCACCGACGCTTGAGCTGGACATCGATCTGTGCCCAGGCGTTTTCGATGCGATTCCGCAGCTTGACCAGGTTGTTGTAGAGACTGATGACGAAGATCACCAGGACCACGATGATGGCGAGAACGATCAGCAAGACGGTCATTCGCCCAGCGTATCGGCCCGGACTCAGCGACGTTGTGCAGCCGACCCCAGCATCTTCTCGTAGCGAGCGACGTAGTAGTCGGCCAGCGTCGACATCGAGAACTCCTCGGCCCGTTCGCGGCCCGACGCCACCAGACGGGCGCGGGTGGCAGCATCGGCCAGGACCTCGCGCAGGGCGGAGGCCAACGCCTGATGGTCGCCCGGCGCGAAGAGCAGGGCGTCGCTTCCCTGCCGGGCGGCGTTGGCGTAGCCCGGGATGTCGGAGGCCACGACCGGCGTGCCCGCAGCCATGCCCTCGAGGAGCACCACACCGAACGATTCGCCGTGCAGCGACGGCGCACAGAACACGTCGGCGCCCTTCAAGCGGGCGATCTTCTCGCCCTCGCTGATCGCGCCGAGCCACTCCAGGCGGGGGTCGCCCGCGTAGGCGGCCTTGAGGGTCTCGGTCTCGGGCCCCTCACCGGCGATCCATATCCGCACGTCGGCGGGCATGAGCGCGACCGCATCGAGCAGGACGCGGAGGCCCTTGCGTTCCTCGTGCCGGCCCACGAACAGGATCGACGGACCGTCGGCCTCCAGCGCGGGGCTCTCGTCGTAGCGACGCACCTCGACGGCATTGAACGTGAGGTCGTAGTGCCCGCCCAGGCTGTCGCTCGCCATCCGGCGGGCGTCCTCCGACACCGCGACCCGGTCGTCGAGCCGACCGGCGAGATACCGCACCACGTTGGGCATGAGTTCGTAGGACAGTGAACGGCCCGCCATGTGGAAGGTGCCGAGCAACGGCGCCGGCTTGGTGAGGAGCGCCGTCGTGGTCGGGCCGGGGGCGAGCGGTTCGTGGAGGTGCACCACGTCGAAGGCTTCGTCACGCATGGCCCGGATCGTGCGCAACTGGGCCGAGGGGTCGGGCGCGACCGGGGCGACCGAACCATTCGCGGCAGTGGGGAGACTGAGGCCCAGAGGGGTGACCCCGGCATCGGGGGGCGGGCCGTCGCAGGGCGCGAGGACGCGACAGGCATGGCCCTTGCGGCGAAGCGCCCGCGCCAGCCCGAGCACCTGCGTCTGCACGCCGCCCGGCACGGTCAGGCTGTAGGGGCAGATCATCCCGATCCGCATCAGCCGGCATCCTTCTCGATACCGGCCTCATCGACCAGCGCACGCAAATAGTCGGGCATCGGCAGGTCGAGGGCGTCGTAGTCACTCGGCCAGTTCGGTTGGAGCATGTGCCACTGCTCGGGCGCGGCCGAGATGAGCGACTCGAACGCGGTCGCGAGGTCCTGCGTGACCCGGGCGATGTCGTCGCGGAGCTTGCCGCGCCGTTCGGTGTCGAGCGCCGGCAACACGTGGCCCCAGCGGGTGCCGTCGCGCCAGTACACGGCCGTGGGCAGCAGCGGCGATCCCGTGCGGAGGGCGAGCGTGGCCGGGCCGGCCGGAAGCGTCGTCCGTTCACCGAAGAACTCGACCGGGATGCCGTTGCCCTGGAGGTCTCGGTCGGCGAGGAGACAGAGCACCTCACCGTTCTTGAGGGCGCTGATGCTCGCCTTCCCGGCATCGGGGCCGAGTGGCACGATGTTCATGCCGAGCGACTCGCGGAAGCCGACGAACCACTCGAACAACTCGGGTGGTTCGAGCGGCTCGACGATGGCCGTCACCTTGTATTCGGGGACCAGGGCCAGCCAGAACGCCGCCCACTCCCAGGTGCCGAGGTGCGGCAGCGCCAGGATCGGCCCCTGCCCGCTGGCGCACGCGGCCTCGACCTGCCCGAACCCCTCGTAGCCGAACTCGCGGTCGATCTGCGCCGCCGACAGCTCGGGGAGACGGAAGCTCTCGTGGTAGTAGCGGGCGTACCAGCGGAACACTTCGGCCACGCGTCGACGCTCCTCGACCCCGCGCAGTTCACGGCCGAGCACACGCGAGAGATGGCGGGCCACGACTCGGCGTCGTTCGGGCGAGGCGGCCGCGCCGCTCCCGATCAGCCGGGCGGCGGCGGTCCCGACCGATGCCGGAAGGCGGCGGGCGAGGAGCGACCCCGCCCGATAGGCGGAGGCGGATGGCACTCGTGCGGCCGATCTAGCCGTCGCGAAGGGCCCGACGTTCGCGCATGCGCTGACGCCAGACCGACTCCGCGGTCGATCGCCGCGCCCGCGGCTGGCGGCGCTGGCGCCGGGCCGGAAGCGGCCGATCCTGCGAGGCCTGTCGCCACACCTTGACGAAGCGCTGCACCGCGGTGATGGCGGTGAGCACGAGCATCACCCAGAGAATCGGGATCAGCAGTTCGGAGAACAACAGGGCGAGGGCGAGCACGATGATGCGCTCGGCCCGCTCCATGATGCCGCCCTTGGCATCGAAGCCCAGCGACTCGGCCTTGGCCCGCTGGTACGAGATGAACATGGCCAGGCCCATGATCGCCACCGGCAGCATCATGATGCGGCCGGGTTCGTTGCTGGCCAAGTACCACGCAACGCCACCGAACAGCAGACCGTCGGTCAACCGGTCGGACACGGAATCGAAGAACGCACCCCGGCTGGAACCGGTGCCCGAGGCACGAGCGACGGCACCGTCGAGGGCGTCGGGGATACCGGTGAGCAGCAGGAAGAGGAAGCCGACGCGGGTGTAGCCGGCACCGATCGTGAATGCGGCAACGGTCGCCATGGCGATCCCGATCACCGTGATCACGTCGGCGGTGATACCCGTGCGGCGAAGGCTGTGGCCGATCGGCGTCAGGCCCTTGTCGACCGTCGTGCGCCAGTTTCCGTCGAACATGAGAACTCCTCGAGGACGGCCCCAGGGTAGCAGCGGGCACCCAGCGGCCGGTTCAGCCCTGGAGGGCCGTCCAGTCCTCGGGGTTCTTCTCGGTGAAGTGATCGATGATCTCACCGTCGACACCGTCGACGAGCACGAGACCCCGCTGCTCGGGGGTCGGCTCGTTGGAGTAGAGCAGGATCCGCCAGGTCGGCCGGCTGCGGACACCGCGCCATCCGAGTTGGGCCGAGGCGTGACCCACCGGGAACCCGACCTGGCGGGTGGCCGCCTGGAGCGCGTGTTCCTCGTCGAAGGCGAGGTCCCAGCCGCCCTGCAGGTGGTAGAGCCCGACGCCGATCAGGACGATGCCGGCGACCGTGACGCCACCGTTGACGAGCACCGCGTCGTTGCCGGCGCTCGAGCGCACGACGATGCAGGCGATGCCGATCAGGATGTAGAGCACACCGGGAATGCGGCGACGGCTGTTGTTGGGGAACAGGTAGGGCGTCTCGATCGCCGTCGTGTCGAGGTCGGCGGGCAGGGCGTCGCGGACCTCTTCGGGCGAGAGGTCGTCGGGTGACAGTTCGTCCTCGGCGTTCACGGCGATCAGGCTACGGGCCACGCGTCGCGTATGCGCAGCCAGGAATCGGCCAGCGCCTCGGGCATCACGCGGACGTTGGCGACCGAGGTCATGAAGTTGGTGTCGCCCTCCCAACGGGGAAGGACGTGGACGTGGAGATGGTCGGGGAAGCCGGCGCCCGCGCCGCGCCCCAGGTTGGCGCCCACGTTCATCCCCTGCGGTTCGTAGGCGGCGGTGATCGCCCGCGTGGCCGAGCGGACGCCCTCCCACAACTCGGTGTGCTCGTCGTCGTCGAGATCGCTCAGCAGGGGCACCGCTCGCTGCGGCAGGACCATCACATGCCCCGAGGTGTAGGGGTAGGCGTTGAGCAGGGCGAAGCACCGCTCCCCCCGCCACAGGATGAACGTCTCCTCGTCGGGTCGGCCGCTGTGGAGGATCGCCTCGAACAGGGTCATGCCCTCGGGGATCTCGACGTTCTGCTCGTCGGGCCCCGAGCGGATGTAGGGCATCCGCCATCCGGCCCAGAGGTGATCGACCATCAGCAGGACCGGCTCACGACTTCGACGCGACCTCGGCGCCCAGCCGCTGGATGAAGTCGTCGACCGTCACGTCGCGCTCCGGCTTGTCTTCACCACGCCGGTTCTCCCCGACGGTGTCGCTGGCCACGTCGTCGTCGCCGACGACGAGTACGTAGGGCAGCTTCTCGACCTTGCCGTTGCGCACGCGCTTGCCGAGCGGTTCGACTGCGCCGACCACGTCGACCCGGAAGCCGGCCTCTCGCAGGCGGGCCGCGACCGCATGGGCGTGGTCCTCGTGGACCTCGGCGACCGGCAGGACCCGCACCTGAGTGGGCGACAGCCACGCGGGGAAGGCGCCGGCGAAGTGCTCGATCAGCACGCCGAAGAACCGTTCGACCGAGCCGAACAGGGCCCGGTGGATCATCACCGGCTGCTTCCGACTGCCGTCGTTGGCGATGTATTCGAGCCCGAAACGCTCGGGCAGGGTGAAGTCGAGCTGGATGGTCGACAGCTGCCAGTCACGGCCGATCGCGTCCTTGATGTCGACGTCGATCTTGGGGCCGTAGAACGCACCGCCGCCCTCGTCGACCACATAGTCGAGGCCGTGGGCCTCGAGGGCCCGGCGGAGTCCTTCGGTGGCCTGGTCCCAGAGCGCGTCCTCGCCCACCGACTTCTCGAGGGGGCGGGTGGAGAGCTTGGCCTGGAAGTCCTCGAAGCCGAAGGCCCGCAGCACGCTCAGCACGAAGTCGAGCAGCGAGGCCAGCTCGTCCTCGATGTCTTCACGGGTGCAGAAGATGTGGCTGTCGTCCTGGGTGAAGCCGCGGGTGCGCAGCAGACCATGGATGGCGCCCGAGAGCTCGTAGCGGTAGACCGCGCCGAGTTCGAACAGCCGCAGCGGCAGGTCGCGATAGCTGCGCTGGCTGGAGCGGTAGACCATCACGTGGAACGGACAGTTCATCGGCTTCGGGTAGTAGGTGGCACCGTCCATCTCCATGGGCGGATACATGCCGTCGGCGTAGAAGTCGAGATGTCCCGAGGTCTCCCACAGCACCGACTTGGCGATGTGCGGCGACACCACGAACTCGTAGCCGCCGTGCTCGTGACGCTCGCGTGAGTAGTCCTCCATCAGCTTGCGGATCATGGCGCCCTTGGGGTGCCACACCGCGAGACCCGGCCCGAGCTCGTCGGGCCAGCTGACGAGGTCGAGCTCCTGGGCGAGACGGCGATGGTCTCGCTTCTCGGCCTCGGCGAGCATCTGCAAGTGGGTCTTGAGCGCCTTCTTGGAGTCCCATGCGGTGCCGTGGATGCGCTGGAGCATCGGGCGCGACACGTCGCCGCGCCAGTAGGCCCCGGCCACGGACTGCAGTTTGAAGTGGGCCAGTCGCCCGGTGCTCGGCACGTGGGGGCCGGTGCACATGTCGCGGAAGGTCCCGGGCACATCGATGTCGCCGTTGGCGTAGTAGCTGATGACCTCGCCCCCGCCGGTCTCGGCCGCGTCCTCGCCGGTGGCGTCGCCACCGGTGACCCGTTCGATGATCTCGGCCTTGAAGATGTCGTCGGCGAAGAACTCGACGGCGTCAGCGGTCGGGAGCTCGTGGCGCACGAAGGGCTGATCGGCCGCGACCAACTCGTGCATGCGGGCCTCGATGCGGTCGAGGTCGTCGTCGGAAAGGGTCTGCCCGTCGGGGAGTTCGACGTCGTAGAAGAAGCCGAAGTCGGTGGGCGGACCGATCGCGAGCTGGGTGCCCGGGTGGAGGTCGAGTACTGCCTGCGCGAGCAGGTGGGCGGTCGAGTGCCGGATGGTGTGGAGGCCTCGGTCGGAGCCGGGGGTGACGATCTCGACGGTTGCCCCGTCGCGCAGCTCGGCGTCGAGGTCCTGCTCCGTCCCGTCGACGACCGCGATCAGTGCGTCGGAGGCGAGACGGGGCCCGATGGCGGCGGCGAGATCCAGACCGGTGGACCCGGCGGGGAGTTCGCGGCTGGAGCCATCGGGCAGGCTGACGGAGATGGCGGACATACGAGGGGCAGGCTACCGGTCGCCCCTGGGCGCTCCGTCGGATTTCGCCTCGGGGAGGGTCAGACGGCCGCCACCCGCAGGACGTCGGCGGACGAACGGCGCTCGGGCATCTCCGGGTCGGCGGTGGCCTGGAGGGTCTCGGTCGCTTCGAGGGTGCCCTTGGTCGCGTAGGTGTTGACGTAGTCCTGGCCGGTGAGGGCACGGATCTCGAACATCAACTCGTCGGTGATCTGACGGAGCCGCATGCGGGTGTCGGCGACATCGGACGACGCGGCGGGGCGTATCGGTCGCCCGAAGCGGATCTCGACCGGACGGAACGGCTTGGGGAACGGCGCATCCGGCGGCTGGATCGCCCGGGTGCCGAGGATGCCGACGGGCACGATCGGCGCGCCGGTGCGCATCGACAACCGGGCCGCGCCGGTGTGGCCCTTGTGGAGGTAGCCGTCGCGGGCGCGGGTGCCTTCGGGGTAGATGCCGAAGAGCTCCCCGTCGTCCAGCAACCGGGCCGCGGTGTCGAGTGCCCGCGTGGAGGCGTCGCCCCCGCTGCGGTCGATCGGGATCATGCCCAGCGCCGGGAAGAGTCGCCGGGTCTTCCAGTCGTCGAGGTACTCCGCCTTGCCGACGAAGGTGATGCGGCGGGGCAACACGGCCGGGAGGAAGAACGAGTCGATCACCGAGGTGTGGTTGGGCGCCAGGATCGCCGGACCCGAGGTGGGGATGTTGTCGACCCCGACCGCTCGCATCCGCCAACACGTGGAGAACACCGGGCGAAGTGTGCGCAGGGCGACCTTCTGGAGCGAACCGTGATCTCTGGCCATCCCTCCCATCATGACAGGTCCACGCCGAGTAACCCCGCGGTACGCGACACACCCGCACCGCTCGCCGCGGCCTCGTCGATCACCCGCAACGCTGCCGGCACGTCGAGGTCGTCGTCGAGATGGCGCCGGACCTCGTCGAGGCCGGCATCGCCGTCGCCGGCACTCCGCCACCGGGCCAGCCGGTCGACGGCGTGGTCGATCAGGTGATCGCTCCACTGCCACGGCCGCCGATAGTGGTGGGCGCCGAGCGCGAGGCGGATCGCCATCGGGTCGTAGCGTTCGCGCAGGTCGTGCACGAAGACGAGGTTGCCGGTCGACTTCGACATCTTGCGTCCGTCGAGATGCACCATCGACTGGTGCATCCAGTGGCGGACGAAGGGTTCGCCGGTCGACGCCTCGCTCTGGGCCCGCACGCATTCGTGGTGGGGGTAGAGGAGGTCGACGCCGCCGCCGTGGAGGTCGATCGTCGGCCCGAGCTCGCGCAGCGCCAGCGCGCTGCACTCGACGTGCCACCCGGGACGACCCGGTCCCCAACGCGACTCCCAGGCCGGCTCCCCCTCCTCGGAGGGGCGCCACATCACGAAGTCGAGCGGATCACGCTTGTTCGGATCGCTCGGGTTCTCGCGCCACTCCATGGCGAGCTGTTGCATGCGCTCCCGGCCGAGGCCGCCGAGCGAGCCGAAGTCGGGGGCGGCGACCGTGTCGAAGTACACGGTGCCGTCGACGACGTAGGCCAGACCCCGGTCGAGGATCGACTCGATCACACCCCTGATGTCGGGAATCGCGCCGGTCGCGCGCGGTTCCGACCAGGGCGGGATCGTGTTGAGCGCGGCCATGTCGTCGTCGAACTTCGCGGTCTCCCCGAAGGCGAGGTCGAGATAGTGGACACCGCGCCGGGCAGCTGCCGCGAGGATGTCGTCGTCGACGTCGGTGATGTTGCGCACGCAACGCGTCTCGTGGCCGAGATCGCGCAATCGACGCTGGAGCACGTCGTAGGTGACGTAGGTCGCCGCGTGGCCGATGTGGGTGGCGTCGTACGGGGTGATCCCGCAGACGTACATGGTGACGACGGGGCCGGGTTCGAAGGGCACCACCGCACCCAGGTGGGTGTCGTAGAGGTGCACGATCGCCTCTCAGACGGCGTCGTCGTCGATGCCGATGAGCTTCAGCGCCACCCGCGTGCGATAGCGCACGTTGAGCTGCAGCAGCACTGCGGTGAACGCCTCGATCGCCGTGGCATTGGAGAGCTCGCCGGCATCGAGTGGCCGCATGCCCGGGATGTCGCGCACCAGATCGCTGACCGTCACGGTGGCCTTCTGGTGGTCCGAGCAGATCAGGATGTCGGACACGACCGGCTCGTGGAGATCAGCCAGTTCCTTCGCCGGGACGTGGTGGAACGCGGCGGCCACGTAGCTGTCGCGGAGTTCGGCCTGGACGCTGCCGCTCACCGACCCGCGGGGCGGCACGAGCGGCTGGAACTCCCGGCCGACCTTCGAGAGCGCGTTGCTCATGCAGATGACGATCTTGCCGCGCAGCTGGGTGCGCACGGAATGGGCGGTCTCGGTCGCCGCGTTCCACGGTGTGGCGATCACGATCAGTTCGGCTTCCGCCGCGCCGGCGTTGTCGCTGCTGTCGATCGAGAGGTCGCGGTCGGCCCACTTCTCGACGATCGTGTCGCGCACCTCGAGCGCCCGGTATTTCGACCGCGAACCGAGGGTGACGTCGTGGCCGACCGACGCGAGGCGCGCCGCCAGGGCCATACCTGCAGGGCCGGTGGCGCCGAGAAGTCCGATGTGCATGGCGACGAGGCTACGGTGCGGGCGTCGCTTCCGATGAGTTGAAAGGCGCTGGCTGTGGGACTGCTGGACGGCAAGAAGATCCTGATCACCGGCGTCCTCACCGACGCGTCGCTGGCCTTCGGGGTGGCCAAGCTCGCGCAGGAGCAGGGTGCGGAGATCGTGCTCACCGGCGCCGGCCGCGGGCTGCGCCTCACGCAGCGCACCGCCCGCAAGCTGCCGGAAGAGGCCGAAGTCCACGAGCTCGACGTGACCGAGCCGGCCCACGCCGACGCCCTGCGGGCCACGCTCGAGGAGAAGTGGGGTCGCCTCGACGGCGCGCTCCACTCGATCGGGTTCGCGCCCGAAGCCTGCCTGGGCGACGACTTCCTCGCCGCGACCTGGGACGACGTGAAGGTGGCCGTCGAGATCTCGGCCTACTCCCTCAAGGTCCTCGCCGACGCGACGGCCCCGCTGATGACCGAGGGCGGGTCGCTCGTCGGCCTCACGTTCGACGCCACGGTCGCGTGGCCGGCCTACAACTGGATGGGAGTGGCGAAGGCGGCGCTCGAGTCGACCAACCGCTATCTCGCCCGCGAGCTCGGCCCCCGCGGCATCCGCTGCAACCTGATCGCCGCCGGCCCCATCCGCACGATGGCGGCGAAGTCGATCCCGGGCTTCGCCCAGTTCGAGGACGTGTGGGACGACCGGGCCCCACTGGGGTGGGACGTCGACGACTCCACGACCGTCGCCGAGACGACGGTTGCCCTGCTCTCCGACTGGTTCCGGGGCACGACCGGCTCGATGATCCACGTGGACGGCGGCTATCACTCCGTCGGCGCCTGAGCCTGCCCGCCCCGATCTCCTGGTCGTCGGCGGGACCGGGTTCCTCGGCCGCCACCTGCTCGCCGGCGCGACCGGAGCCGTCGCGGCGACTCGGCACCGCGGCGCGGTCCCCACGTCGGGCCCAGCGGTCGAGTGGTATGCCTGCGACCTCGCCGACGGCGGCGACACCGTCGGGGATCTGATCAGGACGGTCCGACCACGAGCGGTGATCAACGCCGCCTACGTCCAGGGGGGCGACGACCTCGACGCGATCACGGCCATGGCCCCCGGGGCGATGGCCACCGCCTGTCGCGACGTCGGGGCCCGGTTCGTCCACCTCTCGACCGACGTCGTCTTCGACGGCACGACCGACCGGCCGTACCGCGAGGACGACACGCCGACGCCCGTCCACGACTACGGCCGGGCCAAGGCGAGGGCCGAGCGTCTCGTGGCCGAGCACGATCCCGGCGCGGTGATCGTGCGGACCAGCCTGCTGTGGGGCGGCCGCGACGACCCCGGTCCCCAGGTCGCCCTCCCCACCGACCCGTCCCTGACCTTCTTCGACGACGAGTACCGCAGTCCGCTCCGGGTGACTGCGCTTGCGGCGGCGTGCCTGGAGCTCGTCGAGCGAGTCGACATCACCGGACTCCTGCACGTCGCCGGCGCCGACACCGTCGACCGGTTCGAGTTCGCGAAACGGGTCGGCCCGATCGTGGGCGTCGACCCCCGAGGACTACGGGGCGGGCCCAGTCCGGCCGGGACGACCCGGCCGCGGAACTGCCCACTCGACACGTCAATCGCCCGCGGGATACTGAGGACGGATCTCCCCGGCATACGACAGGAGCGGCCGTGAGCGAACCCGAGATCATCCCGACCACGAGCTCCATCGGCGCGGAGATCCGCGGCATCGACCTCGCCGACTGCGGTGACGACCACCTCGCCGTCGTCCAGTGGGCCCTGCTCAAGCACCATGTGGTCTTCCTCCGCGGGCAGCATCTCGACGACACCGGCCACGAGGCGTTCGCCCGCCGCTGGGCCGAGCCGATCCCGAACCCCATCGTCGCCCACCTCCAGGGCGCCGCGACCATCGGCGTCGTCTACAACGACGCCGAGCATCTCCCCGACCGCGAGGGCGAGGGATGGCACACCGACCATTCGTGGGCGGGCTACATCCCCGACGTCGCGATCCTGCGTTCGGTGACGGCGCCGGCCGTGGGAGGCGACACGATGTGGTGCAACATCGCGGCGGCCCACGACGCCCTCTCCCCCGCCCTGCGCGATCTCCTGGCCGAACTCACCGCCCGCCACGACCCCGGCGAGCGATTCGCTCTCGAGATGCGGGCCCGCATGCCGGCCGAACTGGTCGACGAACTCCTCGTCGCCTTCCCCGGCGTCGACCATCCGGTGATCAGCCGCCACCCCGTCACGGGCCGGCCCGGCGTGTTCGTCAACCCCGGCTACACCCGCCGGATCAACGGGGTCCACCCCGCCGAGAGCGACGTGCTGCTGCGCATCCTGTTCGACGGTCTCGCCCATCCCGACAACGTCTGCCGATTCCGCTGGCAGGCGGGCGACGTGGCGATCTGGGACGAACACGCGACGCTGCACCGCGGCCCCAACGACTTCGCACCCCATCGCCGCGAGCTACGGCGCTTCACCGTCGGTGCGGCCGAACCGGTCGGCGTCTGAATTGACGGCCACCTCGGTCTCGGTATCGGTCTCGTCGCGGATGTCGCCGACCAGCGCCTCGAGGGCGTCTTCGAGCGTCACCAGACCGAGCAGCTGCCCGCTGTCCGAACGGACCAGGGCCACGTGGCGTCGGGCCCGGCGCATCGCCCGCATCAGGTCGCGAACCGGCTGATCGGGCGAGACGATGAGCATCCGCCGCATCATCTCGAGCGGCACCTGATCGTCCTGGGCTTCCGGCGGGAGACGGAGCAGGTCTTTCGAGTGCACGAAGCCGATCACGTCGCTGGGGCCGACCCCCTCCACCGGGATCCGGCTGTGGCCGGTCTCGGCCACGAGCGCCTCGATCTCGGCGACCGACGCCGACCGGCGCACCGTCGCCATCCGGTGGCGTGGAATCATGATCGAGCCGGCGGTCCGCGCCCGGAAGTCGAGGGCACCGGAGAGCAGCTCGTGCTCGACGCCTTCGATCTTCCCCTCCATGACGGCTCCGGCGAGCAGCGTGTGGAACTCGTTGACCGTGAGTGCGGTGTTGAGCTCGTCGACCGGTTCGTAGCCGAACAACCGCACGAGGGCGTTGGAGATCGCGTTCAGGAACCAGATGACCGGACGCAGCAGGGCGATGTAGGCGGCATGGATCGGCGCGAGGAGGCGGGCCACCCGCTCGGGATTGGCGATCGCGAGGTTCTTCGGCACCATCTCGCCGAGCACCATGTGGAGGATCACGACGATGGTGAGCGCGATCAGGAACGAGATCGTGTGGAGCACGCCGCTCGGCAGATGGACCACGGCCTCGATCGCCGACTCGAGCACCGTCGCCACCGCCGGCTCCGCGACGAAGCCGAGGCCGAGCGACGCCATGGTGATGCCGAGCTGAGCCCCGGCCAGCTGGGTCTGCAGGTCGCGCACGGCGTCGAGGGCCGCGGCGGCACCGGCATCGGTGCCGTCCTTGGCCATCGGCGTGAGTCGCGACACGCGGCTGGCGAGCAGGGCGAACTCGATCGCCACGAAGAATCCGTTGGCGATCAGCAGCAGCACGGCAGCGACGAGGAAACCGGCGGTCATGCCACCTCCTCCGGCGGGGCGACGACCCGCACCGAGGCGATCCGCAGTCGTTCCATCGCCACGACCTCGAGCCGCCACCCGTCGACGGTGCACATCTGGCCCGGCGTGGGGATCTCGCCGAGCCGGTCGAGCACGAGGCCGGCCAGCGTCTCGTACTCGCCCGCGGGCATCTCGAAGCCGGTCAGGTCGCGCACCTCGTCGGGATGCAGCGAGGCCGGGATGACCGTCGAGCCCATCGCCTCGACCCGGGTGAGGGGCGTCATGATCTCGTCGTGTTCGTCGTCGATCTCGCCCACCAACTCCTCGAGGATGTCCTCCAGCGTGATGATCCCCGCGGTGCCGCCGTGTTCGTCGATGACCACGGCGAGCTGCTGCCCGCCCTCGCGCAGCTCGACCAGCAACTCGTCGAGGTCTCGGGCTTCGGGGACCGCGAGCACCGGTGCCATCAGCTCGACCACCCGGGTGTCGGCCCGGGCATCGATCGGCACGAGATGCACCGACTTCACGTGGACCACGCCGACCAGGTCGTCGAGGCCGTCGGCCATCACCGGGAACCGCGAATGGCCGGTGCTCACCGCCAGCGTCACGAGCGCTTCGACCGTCGCCTCGTGGCCGATGGCCACGACCCGTACCCGCGGGATCATCGCGTCGTCGGCGGACTTGTCGGCGAGCCGGATCGACCGGGTGAGCAGATCGACCTCGCCCTCGTCGAGCATCCCCTCCTCGCCCGAGCTGCGGATCAGGTGTTCGAGCTCCTCACGGTCGGGCGTGCCCTCGAGTTCCTCGGCCGGTTCGACCCCGAGCCGGCGGGTGATCCGGGCGGCGAGGCCGTCGAGCCCGGTGACCACGGGACGGGCGATCGCGCCGTAGGCGGCCGTGGGCCCGGAGAGCGCGAACGACGACTCGAGCGGACGACTGGTCGCCAGCGACTTGGGCACGAGCTCCCCCAGCACCATCTGGACGACCGTGGCGACGGCCAGTGCGAGGGCGATCGACACTCCGGAGGGCACGTCGCCGAACACGGCCTCCAACGCCGGTTCGATGGCGGCCGCGACCGCCGGCTCGGCCAGGAAGCCGAGCATGAGGGAGGTGATGGTGATGCCGAGTTGCGCACCGGAGAGGTGGTACGAGACACGGTCGAGCAGTGCCTGGACGCGCGCCGCCGCCGCGCTCCCCTGGCGGGCGCGCTCGTCGACACGGGTGCGGTCCACGGCCACCAGTGCGAACTCGGCGGCGACGAACGCTGCGTTGGCGGCCACGAGCGCAAACGCGGCCAGCAGCCGTAAGGCGATGTCGATCGGGACTCCTCGAACTCGATCTGCGTTGTCTGCGAATGTACCCGTAGGTTGGGGCGGATGTCGCCGTCTCCCGCACCCACGCTCGAAGCCGCCGGGCGCGTCGTGCCGGGAACCGAGAGCCGCTTCCCCCCTCCCCGACGCGGCATCGACCCCGATTCCGGCAAGGGATGGCTGCGTCGGCTCGCGCCCGTCGTCTGGTCGCAGAAGGCCGTCTTCGTGCTCGGCATCACCTCGGGCCTGCTGGCGACGACCGCCACCGTCCTGGTGCCGCTGGCGGTCGGCAGCGGCGTCGATGCCGTCGACGACGGCGACTCGGTCACCCCCTACGTCGTGGCCCTGTTCGTGTTGGCCGCGTGTCGGTTCGTCTTCGGATTCGTCTACCGGTTCAACCTCTTCCGGGCCGCCCACCGCATCGAGGCCGACCTCCGGAACCTGATCTACGAGCGGCTCACCGAGCTCTCGTTCGGCTACTGGGACCGGATTCAGAGCGGCCAGGTGATCAGCCGCGCCAACACCGACATCCGTTCGATCCAGCTCCTCTTCGCGTTCGGGCCGCTGATCGCGATGCAGATCGTCCTGTTGATCGTCGCCCTGGTGGTGATGGTGGCGATCGACGTGGGGCTCACCGCGGTCGCGTTGGCCCCGCTTCCCTTCGTCTTCCTGATCGGGGTGCGACTGCGCAACCGCATCTTCCCGCTCTCGTGGGTCGTCCAGTCCCGCCAGGCCGACGTCGCCACCATCGTCGACGAGAACATCCAGGGCACGCGGGTCGTGAAGGCCTTCGCCCAGGAGAAGCGACAGCTCCAGCTGCTCGCCGAAGCCGCCCGCCGACTGCGATGGGCGGGCACGGAAGTGGCCGACACCCGCGCCACGCACGCGCCGGCGATGGAAGCCTTCCCCCGGCTCGGACTCGCCCTCGTGCTGCTCTACGGCGGTGTCCAGGCGATCGACGGCGACATCCAGGTCGGCTCGCTGGTGGCGTTCAGCGCCTATGTCGTGCTGCTCGCCACCCCGTTCCGCATGGTCGGCTTCATGCTGCTGCAGTGGCAGCGGGCGTCGGCTGCCTCGGTGCGGGTGTTCGAGATCCTCGACGAGCCACCCGCCATCGTCGACCCCACCGACCCGGTCCGCCTTCCCACCCCCGACGGCCGCATCGAGTTCGACGGCGTCCGCTTCGCCTACCCCGTCTCCGACGGCACCGATGTGCTCACCGATCTCTCGTTCATCGTCGAGGCCGGGGAGACGGTTGCCATCGTCGGTTCGACCGGGTCGGGAAAGTCGACGATCGCCCGTCTGCTCCCCCGCTTCTACGACGTCGACGCGGGCACCGTCCGCGTCGACGGTCACGACGTCCGAAGCCTGTCACTCCACGATCTGCGCCACGCCGTCAACGTGGTCACCGACGACCCGTTCCTCTTCGCGACGAGCGTCTACGACAACGTGGCCTTCGCCCGTCCCGACGCGCCACCCCACCTGGTCGACGAGGCGATCGCCGATGCGGTGGCCGCCGACTTCGTGGCCGATCTCCCCCATGGCGTCGACACGGAGATCGGCGAACGCGGGCTCACCCTCTCGGGCGGCCAGCGGCAACGGCTGGCCCTGGCCCGGGCTCTGCTCGCCGATCCGAAGATCCTCGTCCTCGACGACGCCACCAGCGCGATCGACGTCGCCGTCGAGGAGCGGATCCACGAGGCGATCCGCCGCCGCCAGGCCGACCGCACCACGATCCTGATCGCCCACCGGCTCTCGACCATCGCGCTGGCGGACCGGGTCCTGCTCATCGACGGAGGGCGGATCATCGCGTCGGGCGACCATCACCAGCTCCTGGCCGAGAATCCGCGCTACTCCGCGATCCTGGCCGACACGACCGAAGGCGACGCCTGATGTTCGCCGTGGGTGGTGGGTTCTCTCCGGGTGGCGGCCCCACGTCGATCCAGGCCAACGCCGCGGCCGGACTCCCCCACGCCGATGTGCCGGGCAACCTCCGTGGCAAGGTCGCCGCGGTCCTCGAGGCCGAGCCTGAGCACCATGTCGACCCGGTCGAGTGGACCCACGACGAATGGGACCGGCGTCCGTTCGGGCTCCGCCACTTCCTGTGGCCCCACCGCTGGCGACTCGGCGGCGCGATCTTCCTCGTGCTCATCGAGACGCTCGCCCTCATGGTCGGCCCCGTCCTCACCCAGATCGGAATCGACGACGGCGTCCGGGCCGGCGACAAGACGGTGCTGGTCGTCGCGGCGGCCGTCTATGTCGGCGCCGTCGGCTTGTCGGCGCTGCTCGGCTGGGCCCGGGTCTCCTACACCGGCCGGCTCGGCGAACGACTCAACGAGACCCTGCGGATCCGGGTGTTCGGCCACATGCAGCGCCAGGGCGTCGACTTCCACACCGAGGAGAAGGCGGGGGTGCTGCTCACCCGGATGACGTCGGACATCGAAGCGCTGGCCGTGCTCTTCCAGGAGGGCATCGTCAACCTCCTCGTCCAGGTGTTCACCCTGCTGGTCATCACCGGCGCCCTCTTCTACTACGACCCGTTGTTGGCGCTGATCACGCTGGCCGTCGCCGTTCCGCCGACTCTGGCGACCTCACTGTGGTTCCGCAGCGTGTCGTCGCGCAGCTACCTCCTGGTCCGCGACCGGATCGCCGCCCTGCTGTCCAACCTCCAGGAGTCGCTCGCCGGCATCCGGGTGATCGCCGCCCACAACCGACGGGCCGTCAACCTCGCGGCCCACCGCGACGTCGTCGGCGACCATCGCGACGCCGGCATCGCGGCAGCCAAGGCGAACTCGACCTACGCCCCGGTCACCGAGTTCATCGGCATCTGCACGCAGGCGACACTGCTCGGCGTCGGTGGCGCGATGGTCAACAGCGGGCGGATCTCGGTCGGCGAGCTCGCCGCGTTCCTGCTCTTCCTGACCAGCTTCTTCGCCCCGATCCAGACACTCGTCCAGCTCTACAACTCCTACCAGCAGGGTGGTGCCGCGATCATCAAGCTGCGGGAGCTGCTGGGCACCGAACCCTCGGTCGTCCAACGACCCGATGCGATCGAGCTCCCTCCGATCGACGGCGAGATCGAACTCCACGACGTCACGTTCAGCTATGTCGAGGGTCGGCCCGTGTTGCGCGACGTCGACTTGCGGATCGCCCCCGGCGAGACCGTGGCCTTCGTCGGCGAGACCGGCGCGGGCAAGTCGACGGTGGCGCGGTTGCTCACCCGGTTCCACGACCCCGATTCCGGGACGGTGACGATCGACGGCCACGATCTGCGTGACGTCACGATCGAGAGCCTCCGGTCACAGCTCGGGGTGGTCCCCCAGGAGCCGTTCCTGTTCGCCGGTGTCGTGCGCGACAACGTCGCCTTCGCCCGCCCCGACGCCACCGACGAGGAACTCACCGACGCACTGGTCGCCGTCGGGATCGACGATCTCGTCGACCGCCTCGGCGGGCTCGACGCGGTCGTCCACGAACGCGGCGCGTCGCTCTCGGCCGGCGAGCGCCAACTCCTGGCCCTGGCCCGTGCCTTCGTCGCCCGTCCCCGTGTACTCATCCTCGACGAGGCGACGTCGAATCTCGATCTCCACTCCGAGTCACGGGTCGAACGGGCGCTCGACGTCGTGCTCGAGGGGCGCACGGCGGTGATCATCGCCCATCGACTGGCCACCGCTCGTCGGGCCGACCGCATCGCCGTCGTCCACGACGGGCAGATCGTCGAACTCGGGAGCCACGACGAACTCGTCTCGCACGAAGGCCGCTACGCCACGATGTATGCGACATGGGTCGCCCACGGCGGCGCGGAGTGAACGTCGACACCGACATCCTGCTGCTCGCGGTGGTGGTCATGGCGATCGCCGCGACGGTCCAGGCCTCGGTCGGGTTCGGGGCCAACCTGCTCGCCGCGCCGACGTTCGCCATCCTCGATCCCGACCTCGTGCCCGGTCCGATCTTCGTGGCCACCGGGGTGCTCACCCTGGCCACCGCCCTGCGCGAGCGGGATGACGTCGACCGGACCGTCGTGGGATGGGCCACCGCCGGCCGCATCCCCGGCTCGATCCTGGGCGCCATCGTGCTGGCTGCGGCCACCGACCGCTCGATCCAGCTGACGGTCGGCATCGCGATCCTGATCGCCGTACTCCTGTCGAGCGGGGTGCTCCGCGTCCCCGAACGACGAGGGACCTACTTCGGCGCGGGCGTGGTGTCGGGCTTCGGAGCCACCACCGCCGCCATCGGCGGACCACCCGTCGCCTTGACCCTCCAGCACCGGTCCGGTCCGGCCCTGCGGGCCACGATGGGCGCCTTCTTCGCCATCGGCACCGTGATCACCATCCCGGCCATCGCCGCCGCCGGCCGGCTCGGAGGCGACGAACTGCTCGTCGGGGCCGCCCTCGTGCCGGGGGCGCTGGTGGGGTTCGCCGTCTCGGGCCCGCTCCGGCCGAGGGTCGACGCCGGCCGCGTCCGACCGCTGGTCCTCGGGCTCGCCGCGGTGGCCGCCGTGGTCCTCATCGTCCGCACGCTCTGAATCGTCCGCACCCTCTGACCCGGGTTCGATCCTGGCTAGGGTCCGGTCGATGCCCGAACCGGTCCTGCACCTGCGCGACGTGCACCGCACGACCGATGGGGTCGAGATCCTGCGGGGCGTCGACTGGACGATCGAGGCGGGCCAACACTGGGCCGTCCTCGGTCCCAACGGCTGCGGCAAGACGACCCTCGTGCGGATCGCGTCGATGTGGCTCCACCCCTCGGCCGGCGAGGTCACGGTGCTGGGCGAGCGTCTGGGCCGGACCGATGTGCGCACGCTCCGCGAGCGGGTGGGGTTCGCCAGTGCCTCCATGGCCGACCTGCTCCGCGGTGAGCTCCCGGTGACCGACATCGTCATGACCGCCCGCAACGCCGCCCTCGAGCCCTGGTGGCACGACTACGACGACACCGACCGGGCCGCGGCCCATCGAGCGCTCGCACGCGTCGGCGTCTCCCACCTGGCTCACCGGCGGTTCGGGGCCTGCTCCTCCGGGGAACGCCAGCGCGTGCTCGTGGCCCGGGCCCTGTCGACCGACCCCGGCCTGCTCCTGCTCGACGAGCCCACCGCCGCACTCGACCTGGCCGGGCGCGAGCAGTTCGTGCGCATGCTCAGCACCCTCGCGAACGAACCGACCACGCCGCCGATGGCGCTCGTGACTCACCATGTCGAGGAGATCCCCGCCGGGTTCACCCAC
>Ga0213866_10000715_pt1 | contig 25918 bp, 11 predicted proteins | sample PICome_11_FD_160079 | JGI IMG/M metagenome (GOLD analysis project Ga0213866, IMG submission 160079) | Coastal seawater microbial communities near Pivers Island, North Carolina, United States - PICO284 | ecosystem: Environmental > Aquatic > Marine > Coastal | place: USA: North Carolina...
ATTAACGGAGATAGTTCCATCGATAGCTCTGCCACTTGGAGAAATGCTTAGTGTTCCACTACCAACATTGTTATATCCAATAATCTCATTTCCAATCTTAACATATCCAACATATCCTGCACCAACTGGTCTTCCTTCAAAAGTCGTAAAGTTCTCAGTAGAAGCAACACTAATCGTTGATACTTCATCAAGTGTTACTTGAGAAGTCAATACTGTTGCTGGAACATCTGATTTAATGTTATTAACTACAACTTTATTAGTAGTCGAATACATTCCGTGATTGAAGTGGTCTACCTTGAAATAATCTCCCGAATAGACACCCCCATTTGCAGAAGCAGAAACGATATTAGTTCCTGCGGCAGAAACTATAGTGGTTGCATCACTGTAATAACTTACGGCAGCACCTACAGCAAACTCCGTTCCACTAGTATTGAACTGACCTTGTACATTTGTGAGGTACAGTGTATCCACACCATTGATTGCAGTAATCGTTATTCTTGCATCTCTACCAGTTTGAGTTGAGGTCGTTGAAGTTTGAATACCTACAACATCACCAACTTTATAACCAGTTCCAAAGTCTGGATGGACAGTAGAATGTGCTACACCAGTAATAACTCCACTGGAGTTTGTTGTTATTCTGAGTTTGAGATTTTCTCCCTCACCAGAAATATTATAAGTGCTCACAACTTCATTTGTAACACTTGCTGGATAACCAGAACCAGCAGTTGTGAGTCCGACTGTTGAAACTGAACTACCCTGCCCAACAACTACTGCAGATCCTCCATTATTATTGACACCTGCAAGTTTTCTACCAACAGTTACAATGCCAATAAAGTCACTATTGGTTGTTGTCACGATACCAATCTTTCCTTTCTTGGGAAGAGTAGTAATTGGATTGTTGATCAATTCGGGAACATAGGTATTACTTTCGTCAAGTGGTGGATTATAGAAATATGCAGTTCCTTGGGTTGAAGTAAACTCTGCTTTATAAAGTTTGAACTTAAGATCTTGATTTTGATCTGTAGTCCAAATAGATCCGTTTTGAGACTTGAAGAGTGATCCAAGAGCAAATTGCTTGGTATAAATGACCTGATCAACATCTGGAAGTTGTTGGGTATTTACTGTTTTTTCACCCATAACTCCAGTCCACACTTCATATTCATCACTTTGTTCCGAAATTAGAACTATGGCATATTCTCTACCAGGTGGTAAGAAGATGGGTTCCGGGAATCTAACGTTTGTTGCAACTTCACCTGTGGAAGATGTTTGAATCAGTTGAGTTTCAACTCCATTTTCGTTAATGGTTCTGGGTCTAAGAGTTACTGGAGTGCCAATGACTTCAAGTGTTGGTGTTCCAAGTTGAGTAGATCTTATTTCAACCCTTATAGGAGCATTTCCACTATCTATAGATGCAAAATATAGATCCACTGAGGTTAAAAATACTCCATTTACATCATCATCAGTATCAATATCAGATTTGACTTGAATATTTCCACCAACTGTGAAAGTTTGCGCCAGTGGGTCTGCATATATATTTGTGGTAACGTTTCTTCTTGTGGTAGTGGTTAGTGAAGTAGTTAATGAAGTTCTTAAATTGACAGTATTGGAAATACTTACATTAGTTCCAGTAGTTTCTCTTGCTACTGTTGCTCTAAACTGCAACAAGGTTGCATTTGCACTATAGTTTGTTTCTGCAAAAGAAACGGAATTGCTACCCGGCAATCCAGAAGCATTTGTTGGGCTGGAAGTGAGTCTGTAAGTTTTTGTTCCTGTTCGTATTCTAGTTGATGGTCTGGGTGTTTGATTTGGATTTCTTATAAAGAATGTTCCAATAAGATCTCCATAATTGTCAGAAATCAGTCTGTTATTTTTTACAAATGCGATTGCTCCACTAGTTTGTCCCACCAATTGCATTCCTTTTGCAATGTATCCAGAAAAACGACCTTGAGCATTTTGTGAAAGTGATGAAGTATCTACGTTTAATATTTTTGATGTTGAACTATAAAAATTGCCTATTACTTCTTTATTGTATGGATCTTGATTGTAAGTTGTTGTTGGATTTCTGAATGGACCAGACTTGTGATTAGGTTTGCAAATTCTAAATCTAATTCTTTCGACACCATTTACAATTCCAACAACAGTTTCACCAATCCTAAATGCTGCAGATGCTCCAAATCCAGTAAGTTGTCTATTATTTGAAATTTCAATGAGTTTTGGAATAATGTCAATTCCACTATTACCATCTAAGAAATGATAATATCTAGTATTCGGTTTTAAGTTTGATGCATTGAACTCAACATTTCTAGATCTCATAAAGAGTTCATCAGGTGTTCCAACAACCTCGTTACGAATGGTCGTATCTACGGTATCAAATGAGAATGATCCTGTTGCAGTGCTAGAAGAGTTTGAAACACTGGTTGAAGAACTAGTTGATCTTCCAACTACTGTATCTACTGTAGATGAACGAACTAATCTACCACCTCTTGCTCTACCTGCTCTTACAGTTATTCCATCAAGTCGCGTAGTACTTGTCAAGTTTTGTCTCAGGTTTTGACTCAAATTATTAACTAAGTTTACACTTCTATTTTGAGTCCTTACTACACCCCGATCAATGTTTCTATCTGCTAATTGAACTGTTCTAGTCCAGCTGTCAACTTCTGGTTGTAGTTTTATTACCCCATCATATACAACAATGTTAAATGGATTGACATTTTCAACTTTTGTTGCAAATGGTTGCTCTAACCAATTAACTTGATTATATGCAAGAGTTAGTACGTTACCAGTCTTTTGTATGTTCTCATCCAAAAGTTGAAGAGGTGGATTTGAATATTTGTCGAGAGATAAATCTAAATTCTCTGGATCTAAGTCATCTTCAGTTGCAATTAAAGATTCTAAAGAATCACTGCTGATATCAGAATTTAATGTTCTAGAATCTTTATCGACTAATGTTGTTGAGAAGAATGTGTCGAATTTTGATTCATCGGAAAAATCGTCAACAAAAAATCCACTCTTGAATCTATTTCTTCCTTCGGCATCTTGAATCTGTAAAGACTGAGTATTGACTTCGAGTAAAGATAATGTTGTTACTCTTTCCAGATTTTCAACTCTATCTTCAATAAGTCCAATGTCTCTCATTGTATATCTTCTATTATCCGTTAGAATAATATTTGCATCAGAAGGATTGTATAAGTATGCTGGATATGCAATTGTTCCTAATTCCAAAAACTCACCATTTTTTGTCGGTGGCTTTGGATTTTTTGATGATAAACCTTTTTCTACAACAAAATTTCCGAGAATATCTAAATAAATCTTGTCAATTCTAGGAAGATAAAAACTTTGGTTGATTACTGATCCCTCTTCTGGTGCCAATAATCTTAATGGAGAAGTATTAAATGCCGAAGTTCTTGAGTTGAAATCAAATGGTGATCTATCAGTTGTTACTGTAGGATCAAAAACGGACACTCTAGGTCTAAAATCTAGTGTATCAGTTGCTCTGACAGATCCTCCAATATTTGGAATATCAGTCGAAAATCTATCTTTATCGTAGCTATCAACAGTAAATACATCACCCATATCGTTTGTTGGAACTGTATAATGGTCAAATACGACCATTAAACGTCTTGATGGATCTTGAGTATTTTTAGTTCTTACAAGTCTGGAATAATCATAATACTGATTTTTTTGACCTCTATTCAGTTTGAACTCTTGCGTTATATTGCTAAAGTTTCCATTCGTAATAGAATCTACTTCAGATGTGATTCCAGATTCTTCAAAAGTTACTGCTTCACCTATAGAAAACTTATTTTCGTTCAAATAAACAATTCCTAATTTATTTGCAGCACCAGATGAAGGAGTTGTTGTGTTATTTGTAACGACTCTGGCAACTGCATTGCTTACAGATCCTATGATGTTTTCACCAATGAGTGCATTTGATCCAACATTTGTAATAACTGGAAACCCTACTACGTCCAAAGTCGGATTTGATGTATTTAAAGATTCATATACGGCAAGAACTTTTACTACATCTGGATAGTTTAAAGAAATTTCTTCATCCTGAACCCTCAAGCCATAATATTCATTATAAGTCAATCCATCATTTTTGGAAGTTGCCTCGTTAGTGCCAGATTCTTTCAGTTTGGATCCGTTCACAAATAAAACTCTGCTTCTACTGAAGTTTTTGGTTTTACTTTGAATTCCATTCTTGAGAAAGGTTACATTAACAACAGTATCGTTATTTGATTGGGCACTATCAAGATTTCTTAAGGTGATTGTATTTCCACTAAGATCAAATGAATCGGAAGTAATGGTTCCAATACCTCCACCATTATATCCAACAGAAAATCTTTCTTGATCAAAGTTTACCCAAGAGATATCAGTAACACCACTAATATCACTAGTGTTTAATGTAATAGTATTATCTGAGTTATCGACATCTTGTCCCGTAAGTTGATCAATCAAATAAAGATTGGAATTTGAGAGATCAACATCGGAAGTATTTTGTTCTGGTAATGGTGCAAATAATGTGCCAGATCCTCTTACAATAGGTGCACCTAAGAATCCGTTAACTTGAATATCTGATGTTGGAAGTGCTCCATTGAAAACTCCTGATACACTAGATATTGCAGAAACCTCAAATGACAATAAATCTGATGCGATACTGGATATTCTATTGTAAGATTCTAAAGAAGATCCTGATTGTTGATATCTAATAACTGTATCTGTTCTAAGACCTACGAAAGTACGTCCAGGAGACGTTACTGTCGAAATTCCACCACCAGCAGCAGTAATGACTAACTGAGAAACTGCTCCGGGAAAATCAAACTTATCTAAAATAGAGTCTGCTTTGAAATCATTAGTTCCACTGAAAGGAGTGGTTTGTTTTACAGACTTTATATTCTGAGTATTGTATGCACGAACTTCGGTTACAGATCTTGATGATTCTACACCATTGATGATTAAAGTTTCACCCTTTGCGAAAGTTCCTGAGGTCTGTCTTAAGAAGACAATATTGGACGATCCGTCTGCAGTAGCAAATCCTGTTGCACCAGTGCTCTTTCCTTTAACAAAATATGATTGCTTAATCTGTGATGTAGTTACTGCTTGATTTAATGTGAGTTTTGTGTATGTTTGAATATCATAAAGTCTCAAATCCCAACTTGTGGTTGCATCTGCATATGCAGAATCTGTTAAATTGAAAGAGTAAACTCTTGCTTTACCAATTTGCTCTCCAACACATCCAAATTGTGCGTACAGTGAGATTGTTTCTCTTACTTTTGCTACACCAGTTACATTATTGACTCTTAAAATATTTCCCATTTCAAATGGGACTGTTACGTTTTTAATATCTTCAGTATCTCTTGGTTTTTCTACATCAATGATCGATGTTGATGTTTTTTCAATATCATATCCTTTTACATATGCTTTACCTGGAGATATTTTCAGAGATATAAGATTATCAGATGGAATATTTCCTTGATCTGTTTGTTCATTAGCAAAAAATGAACCATCATTTCCTAGTAGATTATTTAAAGACTCTTCTAAATTTAAATCAAAAGGTCTTACAGTATAATCTCCAGATTCATCAAAAGTTCTTTCTGCAAGATAATCCCGGATTTTATTATATTCAGTTTTTGTTGTTATCTTTTTAACTCTTCCATTTTTTAATCTAAGTAACTCTACAAAATCAGTATCATTCGTATCTGTTAATGATTTTTTTGTAAGAGATAAAGATATTTTAAGTCTATCGGCACCTGGTGATGCATAATTTGTGAATCCCTTTGCGTTATCATATAAGGATTCATCTTCTTTTGCATTAACAACAGATTCTGTTATTTTTAAACCAACTCTGTATGATGGAGTATTTGTATATTCATCTAATACAATAGTTTGCTCAGAAACTTTTACAAAATACCCTCTTATGAAATAAACTCCTTCACCAATTGATGCTGCTGATCCAATGGCAGTTGCATTTGTACTGATTAAGGATCCAAAAGGAGTTCCTGCATTTATAGTCGTATTTCCATACACAACGTTCTCTGTTGCAGACAATAATTCTCCATCTGCAAATTCAGAGAACTCGAAGTTCAAATCAGATTCAAGATATTTTACATATAATGTAATATTATCTACATTATCATTTTCCGTTGGCAGAACTACTTTCTGAACTTTTGCAGTAATTCCAGTAACTTGCCCCTGTATCGTTTTTCCGACAAACTTATCAATATATAATGATATGTCAACTCCAAATTGAGTAGAATTTAGTTTAACCGCATAAAACTGCCCATCATATGTTATGTTTCCAGGGATAACCATTGATCCCTCTTTAAACATATGACTTCCAAAATCTTCAATCTGATTTTGAAGTATTGATTGTAAAGTTGTCAGTTCTCTAGACTGAACAGGATATCCTGGTTTAAATAAAACCTTTAGAAAGTTTTTTGCTGAATCAAAATCGTCATGGTATGGATTGATATTTAAGTTTGTTTTTTGCGACATTTTTCTTTAGAATTCCAGAATAATTTTGATGTCTTCTTTTTGTCTAGAGTCTCTCTGCACAAGAGAACGATTATCGATGTAAATAATATCTCCCGTGTTTTTATTTATCTCTGGATCTGCAACCCCTCCAAAGAAAGTTACACCCAAACTAACTTGTTTTGATCCAATCGTAGTTGTTATACCACTGAAGTTTATATCAACAGATCCACTAATTGGAGAGATAGTTGAGGTAGTTGATGCAAAACTAACAACGTTTGCCTTTCCAGTAACATCATTTCTATCAGTCTGATCAACACCATTAGCAAAATTTAAGGATCTATCTTGATAATACTTTAATACTTTAGTATCCGTATCATATGATGCAATATATCCTCTTGCAGTTCCATTATCAGTGAATTGAGTTATTGCCGCACCAACAACAGGAGTGCCACTAAAATCTGATGTCAATTTGATGGCACCCAGAGAAGAGTATTGATTGCCAGTAAAAGTTGTTTGTGAATTATATTTTTCAGGATTCTTGATGATGCCAACTTGAGAAAACTTAGTATCTGTTGGAAAATCCTTCGTTGAATCATCAAATCTCGAATATACTAGGACTTTATCTGCACCCAATTCGGAATAAATGTCATATCCATGACCTCTGGATGGAGGAATGATCGGAATTAATTTTGCAACGTTACTACCAAGAGAATCACTTTCTGAGTGTCCAAAATCTACAATTCCAAAAGTATATCCACTACCACCAGAAACCACAGTTGTTTTTGTGATCTGACCGGAAGTATTGACCTCTATATTAACCTTTCCTCCAGTTCCATCACCCTTAATATCATAGGTTCCTGCAGAATAAATTCCACTTCCACCATCTGCAATATAAACAATCTTAATTTGATTATTATTTACAGTAGAATCACCAGCATCTCTCACGCTTTGAATTTGGAAATCTGTAGATGTTCCCCATTCATTTGGAAGAACAATATATTCGGTAGAATCAAATTTAATGATATCACTTGGGGAAATAGTAAATAAGTATTTCCAAATATAACCATCACCACTTGTTCCAGCAGCAGAGGGTTCTAAATCTGTAAATGTTGGTTCATCTTGAGATGTATTTCCACTCAGATTAGACGATCCTCCAATATCTCCATGTGATCCATTGTAAAGACAGACATAAACTCTAAAATCACTATTAACGACATAATAGTTTGTATCATAAAGTCTTGCACTTTTTGCATTAGGACTTTGATTCACAATACTATAATCATGACGATACATGTCATATCTAGTGTTTGAAGTCCAAGTGACTTTCCTTATAACTCTCCTAACATTTGAACTATTCAACTTCTTACCAAAAAGAGAAGTATTTCTATAATGACTCAAATATTGTTGATTATCAATAGGACTAGGGGGATTTGTTGGAGTAATACTCCAAGTATCAGATCTACCAAATCCAACAGAAGTTGGTCCAGGATTTGACAGTCCTAGAAAAACATAATATGAATTATTAGCATCCAATACAGAATCTACAAAATTATTAGCATTCGCAATTCTAAATTGGTCTGTTACTATAGCAGCCATATTACACAGTTTTTAGATATTTATATTGTTTAGTTTAGTGTTTCTGGAAGTGCTCCAGTTTTTCTAAGTCCTTCACCTCTTCTTTGGATTGTTGGGAATGTGGATAATCCAACATCAACAGTTTTTCCAGTAACTCCAATAGAAATTGGAGAAGATGCTCTAGTAATTGATGTAAATAATCCCCAGGAGAATTGACCAACTATATCTCCACTTGTAGTGAGACCAGATGTAGATGTTCCAGAATCAATATTACAGGTAACAATTCCAACCGTTCCATCAACAGTTATTGCTCCAATATAATAAACATTATCTAAGAATGTTGTTCCAATACCAACTACTGCACTATTGGAATCATCAACTGTTGTTACTCCAGATCCAACCTTAGTATTCTTAACAAATATCGGATATCCTATCTTCAAATCATTACCAAATGCTGTTGGAAATCTATCAAGATGGAATTTAATTGCTAATGGATGTCCACCAGTACCTGTAGTGGTTTCTATAGAAGTTATAATCCCGGAGAAACCAGAAACATTTTCAATTTTTCCTAAAATTTCATAATTTGGATCTGGCAAAGGAACAATAGTTTTTGGTGCAACACTGTATCCAAATCCAGGATTTACAATTGTAGTTCCTGTAATTACTCCATTAGTAATTGTTCCTGTTGCAGTAGCAGTTGTTCCTACACCAACACCAATTTGCAGAGGTTTTTGGAATTTAATATTAACAGTGGATCCAGTATATCCACTTCCACCATTAGCAATAGTAAGGGAAGAAATAGTTCCACCAGCACCAATTGTTGCTGTTATATTTGCTGGAGATGGATCTTCTTTACCGTCAACTACAATACCTTTCAGATCATTATATGGTCCACCTCCTAAATTATATGCAAAATCACTTACATCATCAACAAAAACTCTAGAATCTGAAGATGAAACATCTTTGATAATTCTTGCTGTTGGATATACTTGAGAAATTGTAGTTTGTCTAGTTTTATAGATAAACTCACCATTAATTACCCTATCAGTTTTTTGTTTTGTCCATGACATGGGTTTGTCATTGACTTCATCAACTCCTTGATCAGCATATAAATTTGTTTCAAACTTATCTGAGAAAGAAACATCAAAAACGACTCTTCCATCCTGAGTTACTGTACTAGGTATAGTATCATTCTTAAATACCTGAACATTATCACCTCTTTCCAAAGTCGGAATAACATTATCTACTTGTAAATCATCTAAACCCCTTGTGCCTCGATAGAAGAAAATATCAATATTGTCAGACGATTTTGGAGGAACACTAAACGCAACTGATGTGCCACCATCAAAAATATATGCTTCTCCAGGTTCTTGTAGAACACCATTGATGAATATTAATAATACATTTTGGAGATCTATGGTAGACTCTTCTGGTTTTTCGAAACTTAAGATTGATCCATTGTAGAATAATGGGAATCTAATTCTTGATCCATCTTGAAAGTTTTTAATCGAGTCAATAAAGTCAAGTTCCCCAAATTGCCATGCACCAAATTTATCACTATATGTTTCTAATACAGTTAATTCAAGTTCAGATAATGGAGAAGATAATCCTGCAGCAGTAACAAGACCAACCGGTTTGAATACATCACCTTTCCGGAATGCATAACCAGATCTTGCGATAGAGAAACTATTAACGGAGTGATATGTAGATCCAACACCAACTGTAGAACTTGCTCCAACATTAACATTAAGTAGTAGTCCAGTTCCCGTATCTGTTGTTGCACCCACACCTATCCTAGAAACGCCAACAACTTCAAGATTTTCATATGTAGGTTCAGAAACAAATATTTCTGGGTTATTATATCCACTTCCACCATCATTGATGGTGAACACCAATGTTCCACCTGCACCTACTGTAGCACTAATATCTGCTACATTTCCACTATGTCCATTTTCATAAACACTGATACCTATTGATACAATTCCATTATATCCAGATCCAAAGGTTCCTCCAGTAATTCCAGTATTTAATCCAACAATAGCACCAGCAGAAACTACTGCAGTCACTGCAGCACCAGCAAGAGGTGCATATCCAAGACCACCAGTTGATCCAAGAGAAATGATAACACCACCTCTAGGAATCTGATTTTGATTTATATCAGATTCAGAAACCAAAATACTATTTGGATCTGCTATATCAGTTCTAATCCCACTGAATACGATAGAAGAGATTCCTGTAGGAGAAGTTTGCTCTATAATTTTAAAATTATTTGATGGGTTATTCTGAGTCGTTGGAGATTGGAATATACCGTTGATGAATACTATTCCATTTCCTCCAGTGGTTCCAATTCCAGCAGTATTTGCCCCACCAACAGTTAATGTAAATGTTCTTCCGATACCACTAAATTCTTCCGAAACATCATCATAAATTTGATTTGTGCTATAATCACTTCTAAGGAAAACTCTACCAGTAAAATCAGAAGTCTCAAATTCTAAATTACCTGCAGTTCTAGTGATACTTGAATTACCTCTAGGTGATTTTGTAAAGAAGATGCTGTCTCCAACAATATTGTAAGAACCTCTGTATATTCTGGTTGTTGTTGAATCAGTATGTGATGTTGCAGATGATCCGACATGACCCCTTACAACATTGACTAATTTTTCAGTTCCTGTGTTGCTAATAGGTCCAACATTAGTTGTTCCAAAACCAACATTAATAACCTTCATATATTCATCATCAATTCTCAGTATATCAAGAGGAACTACAGTTGAAATTCCACTTAAAGCAAATGTTGTTGCTGTAGTTGTAATTCCTCCACCATTTCCTGCCAATGTTTGAGAAATTTTTGTAAATGCAATCGGATATTGTACTACGTTATCGAGAGTGATGATTGCCTTTTCATTTCTCTTTGCCATTGCAAATTCATGAGAATTTCCTTCTCCCAAAGAAGTAAATGTAACAGCTGTTCCGGATTTTGTTGTTGATATTGAGAATTTGTTGTCATCATTATTAACAACAGCAAAAACCTGTGTTGGAAGTTCTGCAATGACAGATCCATTTTTGTACATCATTGGGGTTGACCCAACTCCAACAAAAGTTGATCCAGGAGTGTAAACTAATTCTTCATCATTACTAAAGAAGTGATTGTCAATTGAGAATACTCCTGTAGATTGATTGAGAACTTGTGTATCTGCAGGATTAAATTTCTTAGCAAAAATGGGAGTATTATTTGATTTAAGTACAAAATCTTCTTTATCAAGTCTATCCCCATTAATTGCAAGATATTGGGAAGTATTTACAGTTTCAATAGAGTTTCCATACTCAAGATTTGGTGCCTGATTTAAGACATCAACGGATGTATAAAGACATTCACTAAAAGAATGAACTTTGAAATTTCCAGTAAAACTTGCATCTGGATAGAACTTAACTAAAACATCATCACCACTAAACTCTCCACCAAATGTTCCAATACCAGAAGTAGTATCAAATTCATCAGTTCCAGATAGTGAAAGAAATGAAGATTGTTGAACATAAACGTTAGATGTATCTTGAACCATCATAATTTGATGAATAGCCTTTGTAGATCCAATGCTAACTTCAACTAAAGATCTTGATGCGTCAAAAGTATTCTTATCCAATGTCAAGAATGTTATTGCACCAGTCCCTCCAGCAAAATCGGATTGATAAATTGCAGATCTTTCATTACCCACTGGTTGATTTGGTAGGATATATCTATATGTTCCAACACCAACAGATGTTGTTCCAAATCCTACAACTCTAGTTTTTACAACAACATCTTCATCAGTATCATTATTAAAAGTTAGATTAACTATTCCAGAATCTATAGTTGCTCCAAATGATCCAATCAGTCCACTAGATCTTGAGAAATCTTCCGTATCAAAGTAAAAATCTGCAATACTCGTATTAGTCCCATCATGAGTTAAGTATAACTCTACAAAATTTGTTTCATTAGATACTCCCTTATAAACTTGTGCATTAACATGTAGTGAAGTAAACTTATCAGTTGCGACTCCAATGATAGTTGAAGTTATTCCAACAGTAACTACTTGACTGCGAGAAGTTAGATCAATAAACCCAACTGACTGTGTTCCAATACCAATAATCGAATTATCAAACTTTTTATAGATATATTTAATATCATATTCGGTATCAAAAGCATCTACTGGTGTAAATCTTAAATAGGTATCTCCAAATTCATCAGATTCTAATGAAAAATCACCATACTGCTCTCCATCTTGTGTAGTAAATCCAGATCCAACATTAACCAAAGATTGTTTCTCTAAAATAAGATTGTTTTTATTTACAGAATTTTTCAAGAAAACTAGGTTAGTTAATTGAACTTGATTTCTGTTACTAATATCGGCAACTTTAAAGAGATAATTGTTGTAAGATCCCAAGTCACTTACTTTTACTATGTCTTTATATACTAATGGATCTGATTCAAAACTATTAAACTGATTTTGGATATTATCTACTTTTAATACAATATTAGATTTAGATTCATTAAAATTCGTAAGTTTTTTATTTGTCAATTTTAAGAATTTTGATCTTCCATTAACCAAATCAACATCTTTTACAAAGTCGAAGTTATTGATTGTGTCTACTCTCTTTTTGTCAATAATATCTCTTATAATTGTAGTTTGATTAATAAAACTGGAAATTCCAATCCTATCATCATCGTCAGATATAATTTCCGTATCAGAGAAATTTTTAATTCCAATAGAGTGAACTAAACTATTAATGGGTGTTCTAATATCTTTCCATTGCTGTTTACTCTTAACAGAATAAGAAAGATTCTGATAATAATCATTATCTGCAATAATCTGATAATCTTCACTTAATTTGCCAGTTTCTCTTTCCCAACCCTCATTTTTTCTATTTGAGAATTTAATCTCATACACTCCATCATATTCATCCAGAGATTCAATAGTTCCAAGGTTTCCAGATGTTTTCCCTTTAAGAACTTCATTGACAGATAAATCATAAGATCCAAATACCTTTAAGAGTCCACTATCATCATACCCAGTAACTACCAAGTCTCTTTCAACATCATCAACAATCAAAGTTTCTCCAATTTCAAATGCTGATGGTCTTAAAGAAATTGAAAATGTTGGATAGTTGTCTTTAGAAATAATAGTTCCAAAAGAATCTTGAATTGTTTTTGCAATTCCAGTATTAGTTCCCAAACCAACGATACTGAGAGTAACCTTATCTTCAACTAATCCTACATCATAATTCGTAACCGTAAAGAACTTATATCCATAATCACTGGAGTTAAATCCGTCGCCACTTGTACTATATTTTTGGATGCCCTCAACAAAAACTTCATCATCAACTGCAAATGGAGACGTTGTGAATCCTAAACTTGGTGTCGTAAGAGTACAAGTAAAAATACCAGTATTCGATGAGTCAACTTTCGTTACACTAATACCATTAGTATTAGAAATAGCAAAAAGTTCTGCGGATTGATTAGAAACTCCTTTTGGTGGGACCTCAATACTCAAATTCGTAATTGAGTTTCCTGTCAATATTGGTTTTATCAACCCATTATTTAATGCTGTTCTTGTATCATTATTAACAACAATAATTTCGGGTGCGGAAATATATCCCGAACCACCTGATGTTATAGTAACAATACCGATAGTATTGGAATTTTTTAATTGAATTCTTGGAGATATGAAAGCTTCTGGTTGTAATGTTTTATCAGAGGAATACTCAAATCCTTGATTTATAATTTTAGTTTCTAGGACATTTCCAATATCATTGGATTCTAAAGAAACAAATAAATTATCACCATTAGTTGAAGTTACATCAGATAATACAGGAAGTTTTTTGTATTCAGATCCACCAGATAAAAGTTTTACTTTATTTGCTGGTCCTGATGCTGATGTTGAAGTTGTAGTATACTCCAACTTATCACATTCAGTTGAGAGATATGACAGTTTCTCTGGTACTTCTTGTAATGAAACTTGGAATGTAGTAGTTCCTACACCAAAGATTGGATACGTTTGATTATATGCACTATCTACAAATAAGATTTCAGAATAATTATCAACATCTTTATCAGATGTGCTAATATATCCAGATTTCTCTAAAGAATAATAAAGTTTTTCTGGAAATCCGGAAGAGTGATTGAGCGTATATGTTGCACCAGAAAGACCTGTAGTTCCAACACCGACTGAACTAAATGTACTTGTAGATCCTGTAGATACAAACTCATTATTGAAGTTCTGATCATAATAAACTCTGAATGCATAACCAGATAAAGAAGAATCTGAAAGATCAAAAACAAGATTATTATTTACTACAGATTCTATTTTAGGATTGATTAAAGAAAGAGTTTGTGAAGAACCTCCTGTAGAGGCAAAGCTTACTACTGTAGGTGGATTTTTTTTCGAGTTTATGAGAGTTTCACTCAATTTAATTTTATCAGAATCTACTCTAAAAACAAAATAAGAACCAGTACTCAAACCAGAAGCAACCTCATTTGCTTCATAGTAAACCTTATCTCCAGTATTCAACTCATGAGAGGTAAGGGCAATTTCATTAGTTAATGTATTAATACCTGTAGAATTAAATCCGATTGGATTGATTTGAATATTCCCAGAAGAATTTCTACTTACTCTGACAGCAGTTGAAGTTCCAATTCCAACAGAAAGATTTGGTTTTACATTCAGTGTAATTGAATCTCCGGCAGTCAATCCATGTGCTGTTGATATCGAAACTGTTGATAAAATCTTCTCAACTATTCCAGTTTTCTGCTCAAAATTACTTTCAAAGTAGTAATCATCCGCATCACTACCGTTTGTGATAAAAAATACTTCGTCGGATGTAAGAGAAGTTTTTATACCAATAGTGCTTGGTGATTTATTAACTGCATATACTGTCGATGGAAGGTTAAAGGGAGTTCCTGTTGGAGAAGTGGAAATCGAAATAGCACTATTACCATTTGCACTAAATGTTAATTTTTGATTGGTTTGGAAAGGATGATCATCCAAACTAATCCTTTGAGTAGGAATAGATCCTGTAATTGTTTCTTGACCAAAAGAATAAGATACTTGATATCCTTTTCCAGCAGTAGTACCTAATCCAACAGACTCTCTTGGATTAAAATAAACTTTATCATTCACTTTAGAAGCAAAATAATCTAATTTTTGATCTATAATAAATGTATTTGATTTTGCTGTTATTGCGACACCTACAGTATGTGTGGTGTTAGGAAGTCCTCTTTTTACTCTAAAAATATTTTTATCTGAATATAAGTTAAGAACTTCAAGAGTTTCTGTTCCTATCCCAATAGTACTACCAACAGAAATTCCAGACGGAATTTGTGTCACATAAATTTCCGTTGTTGCAGCACCAGTTCCTGCAATCTCTGTAGTTATCCCTATGGTTGCAATACTTGGAACATCAATTTTAAAATATCCATTTAATGAAGATAATGTAGATGTAGAGAATCCAGATATTGAAACATAATCATTGTCTGAAAATATATGGAAAGGTTCTATTGTTACTCTTACCTTTCCATCATTTCTCCAAGTAAATAAAGCATTATTATATGACTGATATTCTGTATCAATTTTATTAATAGTTTTTCCTTTTAGTTCCGAAATTTCTGCAGATATTCCTCCACCATTTGTGCCACTATTATCAAAAGTTAAACTATCACCTACCTTGTAATTATCACCAGCATTAGTAATTTTTACAGATGTGACTGATCCTTCTTGAACAGATTCGACAGATATTTTTTGTCTCTTGATCTCATTACTTTCAATAATAAAATCATTATCTGCCTCTAATTCTGAAATCTTATATGGTAAAGTATTTCTATAAAGTCCTGAGGAATTAAAATCAAATGTTTGATCTAATATCGAATTTTCACTTAAAGTATTTGATCTAAAAGTATCTCCAATAAAATATGGAAATACTGGTTTCCCTGATACTGAATTTATTGATGCATAATACGCATATACTCCATTTGGAAACTCTTCAGTTTTTGCAAATCTTCCATTATTTCTATCAAGATCTCCAGTTCCGTTTACATACCTATAATCTTCAACAAAAAATCCCAAGGGGAAATCTGATAGTGATGGTCTGTCATAAATGTTAGATGCACTTTGAACATAACTAGAAGTCATCGTTTTTGGATCAGAACTTATATTTTCTGGATCTATTGGTGCATATGAACCATAAATTGGATTTCCATCATATGCCCACCCAATGATTCCAGATGGATTTAATCCATCATCCTGAAAAGAATTTCTTAAATTTTCGAAATATCCAGTTACTGAATATGATAATTCATTATCAACATCCTCCAATATTTCGGTTTGTTGTGTTGATAATTTTTCGACATGATTAATCGACAAAGATCTAATAGAAGAATCAAATTTTTGATTTTTTCCACTTGCAGTAATTTTAATTGTACTAGAAGTCGAATATCCAATACCAGCATTGATTATTTTTATATCTGTTATTTTCCCTTCATTAGAAATTACTGCTCTTAATTTAGCACCTGTTCCTGAACCTGTTGGGTCATGAACAACAACTTCAGGAACTGAAAAATAATCAAATCCACCAAATTGAAGATTAACTGCATTTACAGATCCATTAACTATAATGGGTGCAAACTGTGCATCTCTACCGTTTTTAACGGTGATAAATGGTTTTTTCTCAAGATTTAAGATATCAGATCCATATCTTGTTCCTGGTTCATAAACATAGATCTCCTTAATTTCTCCTTTGACAATAGGTGTTAAAACTATAGTATTGACTTGTGTTATTGTTCCAAGTCCGACTGTTGTAACTTCTGCAGATGCCTGAATATCGGGATATTTAAACTGCTGAAATCCTGTTCCGGTTGAAGTAAATTCTACAAAGTTTTCTTGTTCATAATTAGTGGTTATAGTTCCACCAATACCTGCATCACATAATCTAAATGAATCATTATCTTCCTTTAAAACGTAATATTGATTTTCTGTTGAAATTCCAATCGAACCATATCCAGATTCGTATTGATATTCTACAATTTCACCACTAGAAAATCCATGATCAATAAAATTAATCAAATTTTGAGAAGTAGAAATTCCCGATGGTTTTACCGAAAGTTTTCTATTAGTAAATGTCCCTCCATCAATAACTTTTACTTCTGAGAGAGTTTTCTTCGCAGATCCAGTTAAAAATTTATGAGTTCCGCTTAGTGATGTTGTCCCAAAAGAAATAACATTTGAATTGGTTTGATAATCATCAAAAGTATTGAATAATTGAATAGTTGTACTATTGTCAACTTTTGCAAAATAATTTTTATTATCAACTAATGCAGAGACTCCTAATCCAATACTAATGTTTTCATTGCCGTTATTTCTATAAGTAATTTCTTCTCCATTTGTAAAATTATGATTACTTAAAAATGTAAGTTGTGATGTAATTGTGCTTATTCCTCCACCTTCAGTAGTTGCTCTACCATCAAATAAGACTTCTCTTCTTTTTACAATAGTTACTGGTTCAAAAGATCCACCAGATCCATTCCCTCCTGTAACGTTAATTGACAGTACTTCTTTGATATCAAAATCTTGTTTATCGACAAAAATTTCTTGAATACTACCAGTTAAGACAGGTTGAACTAAAGCAGTTGTTCCCAATCCTGCAGAAACTTCTAATATTGGTGGATTAATAACATCAAAATCAGATCCACCATTTAAAACAGTTACCTTTTCAAGTGGACCTGAGTAAATTTTATCAAAAGTTTTATAGTTTGAAATTTCCACACCATTAATCAACATTCCTGTCGATCCTGGTACAGTTTCTTCTCCTACTCCATTTGCAATATTTGGATTTAAAGTGAATTTTTTGAATATTTTTTGTGGATTTATTGTTTTTGATTTTTGTGAATATAAGATAAAATTATGTGTACCAAGTGTTGTAGTTGGGGAATCAAATTGAATGGCATTAGAATCAGAATCTAAAAATGAATTTGAAGTAAAGAGTTTTATTTTTTTAGGATCTGACAAAACCTTAACATAATAAGAACCTTCCAATAATCCATTGAGAGGTGCCTCAGATGGTGTGTATTGAATTCTTTCACCACTTATAAACGGAACATTACTATCAAATAAAATGGACGTATATAAACCTGTTGAGGGATCTAAATCAGATAAACTTCCAGAAGTTGCGGAAATTGAAACAGATTTTAAAACATTAGGTATTCTATGGGTGTAAAAATTGTCAACTCCATTTCCCCATGAAGGTAATGAATTTGATGCAACATATGCAAAGTCATTATTATCTAAGTAAACATTCTGAACATCAGAAATAATACTACCATTTCCATACTTGAATGGAACGGAAGAACTATTTGCTTTATTAATTTTTCTTCTTAACTTATAAGATGTAGATGAATTCGGGAGAAAACCGGTTGTATTTACTACGGATAATGATTTTGAGTTGGGTGGTATGTTTGAATTAATGTATGGTTTAGGTGATGTTTCTGTTGGAAATACAACAGCATTTGTCTTCACATCTATAAATTCTACAAAATCTCCTCTTTTAAATTGGGATCTATCTACAGTAGTTTTTAAAGTGACACTAGATCCATCAATACTATCAATATTAACTGAAGAACTAGTATTGTAAATCCAAGAATTTGCAAAAATTTCTTTATATGTTTTATTTTGTTCCGTATTTTTGACTAAAGTACCAATATTTTTGACAGTTAATATATCTCCTTCACTGACAACAATATTTTTGGATTTTTGGACAAAATTTGATAAAACTCCAGTAAGTCTTAAAACAACTTTCTTTGTAGTATCCCCATCCTCATATGCAAAATAAGTATCATCTGAGTGAATATTATCTGTAGCAGTAATGACATCAGTTATTCCAGAACATCCCAAAAACTGATTAACATTCTTATCAGAATACGTGATAACATTTGATCCAGAATATAATATTCCAGTTTGTCCAAATCCAATTGTAGAATCTACCGATATTACCGATGAACCAACACTTACGTTTTCTAAAACCTTTGAACTAGGAGTGATTGTGAAATTTCCTTGAACACTACTATTTTCACTAAATCCAACAAATAGACCAATTTTAAAGTATTGTTTTAAATTTCTTGTAAATGCTTCAACAGATGATATTGATGCATTAGTGGCATCATCTGTTGTTTTTGTTAATGTTTGCCCAACTATTTTTAATGGATTTCCAGAAATTACTTCAGCAACACATATTTCTCTTCTGATGAATTCTGCATCGGAAGGTTTAATCAGATAATTTTCAAGATTAATGACTTTTGGAGTCTCTCCATACAATACATTGAACAAAATTCTAAAGGAATCATCAGTGCCTTTTGATTCATAGAAAGATCTTGCTTCTTTAATAAAGTTACCAACATTAATTTGAGAATCAAAAGTTCTATCCTCAAATCCAGGAGTATATGTAGATTTAAGTTTTCTATAAAATTCCTTTAAAAATAACGAACTTAAGTTTTGTATAGATACACCACTGGTGTGAGATGTTGCGGTTGATGTAGAGAATACTAATTCATCTTCATTTAAATCTGTGTGATAACTGGTAATACCAGAAAAACCACGAACACAACCAGTAAATGTATTTGTTGTGAGACCGGTATATGTTATAATTTCACTATCAATCTTTAAAAGACCATATTGATTTGGAAATCCTTTTGTAGTTGATACTGTAATAGTAGTGTCATCAGTATCAATATTAGACGATAGTGTGGTAAATCCTACAACTACATCTGGAGTAAGATTATCTAATTTCAAATATTCATCTAAATTTTCTGCAATGTCAACAGGTCCACCCTGATATTCTTGAGAAATATAATATTGCTTTAAAAAATCTACTGTCTTTGGACTTTCGTCTAAGACAAACTCTGGCAATTGATTGGAAATTATATCCTGAATCTTTACTCTAGATTCAATTCCAGTTTGTATCATATTACTCTCTGATTAAACTTCCGTTAGAATAGCTTGATGTGTAGAAATCTCTGTTGAAAACAGTTCCGGATATTTCATCTCCAGATGAAATAACATCTTTAATCATATTTATTTTGGTTTTTGACATGTCAAAATTGAGATAAAGATCTCTCAAACCAACAACATCATTTGATTCTGGAAATGCCTGAATCTCTATGACATTATTTGGTTTTACGGTAGATACTATATTTACTGTCCCAAGATTTATTTCACCTTTTATATAATCAACTGTCCCTGCAGATTTGGCAACAACTCTTACAGTTCCATCTGGTAAATTTTTGACGACAGACAAAATACCAGTTTTTTTATCTGCATTCGGTACATCAGTCAGATAAACAATATCACTTTCACCAGATACTCTAAATCCAGTAGATTTTATATTTTTACCATCTTCAGAAACATGGAACTGATTTCCAAAACATAATTCATATTGAGCAAACTGATTCAACAGTGCTACCAGGTTTCTTCTTATAGTAATTCTTGTGATGTTAGATGTTATGGCACTATCGGTATCATCAATTGTTCTAAGAACTTTACTATATCTAAATCTACCACCAAATTTATTCAAATCTGTTGAATTAGAATAATTTGTAAGTGAATTTGATATTTTTGCCTTCAAATCACCTGGGGTTGATACTTTCGCATCATTATAATAAACATACGAGTCTGCTTCAACATATAGTAATTTAAGATCTACTATTTTTTGATTGATTCCGGAAATAGAATATTGTTTTAACTTTTCTAATATTCTTGATTTGTTAAAATCAGATACCTGGAAACCATTTTTTGGTTTAATTGAAATTTGGACTGTACCGAATTGTGGTGGGTCCAATTCTTCACCACCAACAACTGCCACAGATTCAGTATCAGGATAAATTGTTTTTACAATCGTTTCATAGTCTCGTGCAGTAACTGCTCTATTTTGCGAAGAATAAATTCTTGGTGCAAAATATTTTATTGAATCTATATTCTCAATATCCGATCCATTCTGAGACGACCGTAACGTAGTAACAGTAAATGCTTCTGGTGAAACTGGATTACCATCACTGTCAACAACTCTTCCAGAAAAAGAAAAGTTTGTAGCTCCATTACCACCTTTTCCTCCAGTAACCAAATAATTTACAGTAATTACTTGACCTGTTTCCAGTTTTTTACCAATCAATCCATCACCAAAGAGAAGTTGATACTTCTCATCTTGAATCTCCTGAATCAAATAAACTTCAGAAGTTCCGGTTACTTGTTTAATATTATTGATTAACTTATATTCTGTCCCTAGTCCAGATTCACCTTCTCCCTTCACATATACTTTAATCGTTGAAGTATCAATAAATGGATTATCAAGGATAAATTTTTGATCCAAAGAAGAATCAACCACAAATTGTTTTTCAAGGTATGTTCCTTCAAATACCTCCAAGTTTTCAAATGTTGCCGTTCTTCGTGTTACAGGTACTCCATTTACATTAATATCAGTTACAGTGGTTGGTAACTGAACATCTTCTAATACTGAAAATGTATATGCCGTATCATTTGTGTTTCCAACACAAACAAGTCCTCTTTTTAACACGAATGTTCGCGTAGTCGTGTTCCTTACGTTCACTGTAAAGGTAACAGATGCCTTTGCAGCAGTTCTTGACTTCGGTACGTACCCAATGTTCCTCGCAAGAGATACAACGTTCTCACGGAGGGTTGCAGAGTCTAAGAATGACTCATTTACAACCATGTTCGAATTGAACGCAGTGATGTAAGTATTATATGCAAGGGTATCGATCAATACAGAAAAATTAGAGCCCTCAAAGTCAAATCCTGAAAAGTCAGAATTGGCACGAAGATAACTTCGAATGGACTCTTTTATTTGATCGAAATCGAGATTTGTGAATTTTGTAAAAGGCATATTATCTGGTTGCCTCTAATAGGAACGAATATTCTTGTGTCGGAAACTCTAATCCAATGATATCAAAAACCACCGTTACCTCAAATTCATTTTGATCTGGTCTTGGAGATACTTCAACTTGTAAATTATCGACTCTTGGTTCGAAGTTTTCGATTGATATCTGAATCTGATCACTGATTACTGATGCCGTACCAAAATCAACGAACTCAAAGAGACTTCCTCTTACATCAGATCCAAATAATGGATTAAAAAACTTTTCGGTAGGTATCGTTTGGACAATATTTCTCACAGATCTACGAATTGCTGCCTCATTTTTGAGAACAGGTAGATCTTTAGTGATGGGATGTGGATCAAACGATAAACTAATATCCTTAAATGCTCTAGATATCCTCCGATTTGCCATTTTGACTAGAGTTTTCTGACTTTATTTATACCTTCATCCGTAAATTGGTTCGGTTCCATACTCCCAATCATCATAATCTTCGTCATTGCGAATATTTTGATGTAATTCTGCTTGTTTTTTTAAATTATGACGTTTTGGACGATCGTGCATGACCTCTTGAATTACTAATTCTTCGGGATCATTCATTTTATGTGGCAATGACCAGTAGTCTGACGTTAAACTTGTTGTTCCCCACACTTCTTTCATGTAACTAATATCTCTATCGACGGGTGAATTGCCCATTTTTGCTCCTGTTTTGGAAAAACAGAACTTTTTGAGGGGTTGCTATCCCTATTTTTTATTTATTTTCACCCTCTTCGGGTACATTTTCACGTTCTTTTGCTGTTTTCCAGAAATATTCGTCTTCACGACCCATTCCAAGTCGTTCATTTCCATTTTCAACCTGATAATATTGTGTCGAAACCTTAAAATCGGGCATTTTAAGATCAACAGGTGTCAAACTATTATCAAAAATACGTAATCTGTTGTTTGGATATAGTGCATACTGCCCATTTTCAAGTTCAATCAGGTTGTGAGACTTGTGTTCGGCAGGATTTTCACTTGTTGCCCAATCAACATAGTCCGGATCATGGTGATAATTGTCAATTGTGCAGACATAGGTGCCTTTTACAATACCATGGTCCCTTGTATAACACTCAAAGTCCATTGAACCAATGAACTTCTTATCCACCGAAACAACTCCATAATCCATACAATTCCAGAACTGGAGGTTTGGTAGACTCATATCAGGTGAAGGGGTCTCAGGATCCGATACGAAGGCACTGATGGGTAATTTGTCGTACATTGCCGCATACTCTGGTAAATATGTCTCAAAATAAAAAGCACGTCCAGGAATCGATTTAACCGAAACCCAGACGCCCTTTACGAATTCACCATGTCCACTTTGATGATCTGTTAGATATTCTTTACGAACCCATACTTCTATTGACGGAAGATTTGCTATCAAACATGCCATGATGCTTTTATATTACTTTAAGTATGTATTATCGTCCTTGACCACGATACACCTTACGCTTCCCATTACGAGAAGTTGCTGCATACTTTGTGTTTTTCCCCGAGCCCTGCCGAGTTTTTTTCGGCTTACCGGTCATAAAACCGTCTTTGACTAAACCAACTTTTGAACGAACTGCCATAATACTCCTTAAATTTCAATCATTTTTGTTTCAAGATCTTGCGGTCTTGGAGAACCCTTCTGATAATACTCTATCGAAAGGTCCTCCATAATATCAAAGTATTCTTCTTGGGTCAATCCCCTGTAAAGAACTTCCCCCTTATGGAGAATTGTATACTTTGTCCGACTCATCAGATAACCCTTGACTTCTCGTGACCAACTCTGATACGAGGATCGCACCAGATTTCAAAACCTGCTTCGATAGCATCGAGACAGAATGATACATCTTCTCCACACATATCTTGTACTTCTCCACTCTCAAAGATCTGCATCTTTGGTGCAAACCAAGGATACTTCATATCAGAATGCTCGAAGACTCCGTACTTGATTAGTACCCATCCAAAACCTGTATAATCCACAGTAAATGGTTTCTTGCGTTTTGAGATGCTCTCTCCGGTTTCATGGTTCATTACACCACCATTGTTTCGGAAATCATCTTCTTCCATCCAGTGTGCAACACTTGTGGTGCGACCATCTTCCGTCATATACCATCCACTTGCAATGTCCTGGTCCATCAAAACCAATTGCCAAAACTTCTCAGTATTAAAAACAATATCACTATCAATCCATAATTGATAATCATACTGCAACTTTCCATCCCACGGAATCTGATCCGGTCCTCGCAGTACATTCGCACCTAAACACTTGCACCTTGCAAAATTTACCATTGATGAATAATCTTGCGAGATCTGAATGCTTGCTCCTGCCTGCACCAAATCAAAACAAAGTTGTACAAAGTTTTTGAGATACGTATAGGAAACTCCTCTACCGGGTAGGCAAAACACAACGGTCTTGCCTTTGATCATTTCTTTTGCTTTCGCATAGTCCCATTCCTCCTTGTTGCTCTCGGATGGTTTGGGGGTCTTTGCCTTAACAGTGAATCCTTTAGCCATAACTGTAAGTAACTACATCAGTATCATAACACTCTATCTATGTTCAGTCAAGATCTCTGATAATAATACAATCGTTCTCAACCTCGATGTTTACTTCTACTCCCTCGTACCACCCCTTCTCATCACAAATCCACTCAGGAATTATAATATAATGCTCCCCCGATACTGGATCAATCTCTATGGTCGTTAAATTTTCCTGCGGATTTTTTTGCATATCTTTGAATCTTACAGTCATTTTTTATATATGAAAAAATTTTTTTATCAGAGTGTTAATCATTTCTTTTTTTCTGATATATCCATTCACCATTTTGCTTTATCCATGTAGTACCATCAGCACGAGTTCTAATAGTTCCATCAGGTAATGGTTTTCTTTTTGGTTTATTTTCTTTCGAACTTTTTCCTCTGGGTTTAGGATTGTTTGTCTGATATACCCATTCACCATTTTGTTTTATAAAAGTACCGGGTTTTCCATTTACTTTTCTTGTTGTAACAGTTCCATCAGGTAAGGTATTCCAAGAAACTCCCTTTAATCCCTTATTCCAAGGAGGTCTAGTGCTTGGAATTAAAACCCAATCACAATCTTTCTTAATATAATTACTAGAATTTCCTTTTGCTTTCCTAATACTCCCTTCTGGTAAACCCGTTGCCTCCATATTTTCTTTGTGTGTTCCCCATTTTAAATTTTTATAATGATTATTCCGATTATTATCATCTAAATGCAATATCTCAGTATGTCCTTCTGGGTTAGGAACAAATACTTCTGCTACCAATTGATGAATACTTCTTTTAATTTGTTTCAGATATTTTCCATTTTCATCCCGTACTGAAATATTAATACATTCATATTGAAATTCTGGACGACCTGGACAACCTCTGTATCCAGGTTTTAGATATATCAATCCATATTCGTTAATTTTGCCGTAGTGACCATTTCTGTCATATTTGCCAGGTTCTCGATAAGCTTTGCCGTCTTCAGTAATATAATACCCAGAATACTGAGTCTCTCTCATGTTCTCGGGAATTTTTATGGGGGGATAATTAAAGTTCTTTGAATTCTTTAATGCCTTCTTTCTTGCCCATTCTTTATTATATTCTCTCTTCTTTTGCAAATCCTTATACGGCATAATTTTTTTCTGAAATTTTTTTATATTGAAGGTATTTGAAATACAATTATAGCACAATATATAGATGCCTTCCGTAACACTTTGTAGACTTAAGGGACCCATCGATTTTATATACGGGCATCGGGGCACGGCGGGCAACACATAAGGGGGCATAATACCCCCTAACTGCTGTATCACGAACGAATGCCTAAAGTGATAACTTCCTGCGGATATCTCTCTCTACTTGATTCAATGCATGACGACAGGAAGGTGTAGATGCCGTGTGAATCTTGACTCCAGTGCGATGCCTCCAGACTAAATGTTTGTT
>Ga0213866_10000717_pt1 | contig 25914 bp, 24 predicted proteins | sample PICome_11_FD_160079 | JGI IMG/M metagenome (GOLD analysis project Ga0213866, IMG submission 160079) | Coastal seawater microbial communities near Pivers Island, North Carolina, United States - PICO284 | ecosystem: Environmental > Aquatic > Marine > Coastal | place: USA: North Carolina...
AAAACAGGATCATCATAAATCAGATGCCTACTAATAGAAACTTTCTGCTGTGTCCCACCACCAACAGTAGTTAAACCCTTCTTAGATCCTAAAGGTTTAAGAATGTTTGCGGTGTTGGAGTATGAGAAATCTACAGAGCTGATACCAGATAACTCTGATCCAGCTATGTTGATATTTACTTCGTCATTTAATCTTGATCCAAACATTATCTTCTAAGTTGTCCTCCTAATCTTTGCTCATCAGCGATTACCTGCTTAACAGCAACTTTAATCCTTTCAGAAAGTTGTCTCTGTTGATCTGTAGCATCTTGTCCTGAAGTTTGAGTGTCTGTACCATTAGACCCATTAACGGTAATATTAATTTCCCCTGTAGATTGAGATGCTTCAGTAGCTAAAATTAACTCATCTAACTTTGAAACTAAATCAGTATTGTCAACTCCTGCTCCAGAATTAAGAGCTTGTAGGTTACCTGCTCCGATATTTCTTGTGGCAGCGGCGTTCATTACGAACTCTCCACCAGAAAGCATTGCAGGTACTGTATCAACTCCACCAGCGGCAGGAATCAATCCTCCTGTAGCAGCTAGTTTAGGCAACATAGTCATCTTTCCGCCCAATCTAGCCCCTTCATAAAGATCCAATAATGGAGCTGAATTTCCACTGGGTCTGGCAGATGCGCTTTTTGGTGAGAATTTTATTCCAGAACCGCTTCCAACTCCAGATAAATCGACCTTTTCTCCCCCTGTAAAAATATCAAAGAAGTCACTGACTGCTTTTGGGTCAGTAGCCATAGCTCCAAATACTCCTCCAGAAGCTGGCGCTCCAGTAACTGCTGTTCCAGCTACATTCCCAAGTGAAGATCCTATCAACTTAGCCATATCTCCACCACCCAAAACTTTACTTATTCCAAATGAAGCTATAGTGCTGATAGCTGCCGAAGCTAACATACTTCCCAAGCTGACTTTTTGAGCTTCTGCCTGAGCGTAAGCTTCTCTTTCTTTTATCGCTAAGTCAAAAGCTTGTCTTTTAGCGTCTTGAACCTTCTGAAATTGAGGATTATTTCTTCGTCCAAACATTGTCATTCTACCGCTTTCAGCATCTAAAAATGCTCCACTAGAAGTAATAGTGTCCCTGCCTAAAGCAGCTGGAGTCTGAGTGGCAAAAGACATTAAATTAGCTCCCCCAACAATTGCTCCAGCTCCATTCATACCCGGTGTTGTAAACATCCCTTCTTCGTCTCTAACTTGACCCCCTCTCGCGTAACCACGAAGAGAACCAGAGTTTAAAGCTTCCATGAATCCAGTCCCATAACGCTGGACAGCCTGTTTATTCATGACGTATTCCCCACCCATCAGCATGGCTGGAACGTCATCACGGCTACCAGAGCCACCATTAACTCTTCCGCCATCAGAAAACCCAAAAATTTTACCAAGCCCCCCAAGTATACCACCTCCAGAGCTTGAAGATTGCGCTCCGTCCATCCATTTTTGAATGAAGTTTTGGGTCATTGCTTTAATGAACTGATCAGCCGTATTCAACAACGCATCCTTAAGAGATTTTGTGCTTTCGATACCCTCCGCAAAAGCGGATATAAAATTATTTCTGAACTGTTGAGAAGCTTCAATTAAATTGTCTTTGAATTCAGAGCTTATCTCTAAATCATCTTTTTTAAGTAGCTCCCTTCTGTCTTGTAGCGATCTTGTTAATGGCTCTTGATTGATCCTCTTTAATATTTCTTCTGGGGTTCCACCTTGCTTGATAGAAGCTTCAATAGCCTTTCTTCTTAGCTCTGCTTCTTTGCGCCCTCTAAATGTTCCAGCAGTCTTTTCTGTCATTCTTAACTGTTCTAATTCTGGATCTAGATTAGTTACAGCATCTGTTGCTAAAGTAAGAGCATCTTTAAAATGTACTAAACTTTTTGCAGTATCTAATCTCGATTGAGCATTTTGTAGATCAATTCTGTTTTGAGAATAAGCATCTTTAATTAGATCTCTACCTCTCTGCAATAAATCACTACGTTTTTCGTCATCTTCAGGTAATAAATTAGCTTCACGTTTTATCTTTGCTTGAGCTTCTTGGGCGTTTTCCAACCTTCTCTGGTTTTGTATTTTAACTTTGCTAAATTCTAAATCAGCTATACGAAGATTCTCCTGCCTCGCTTCAACGATAGATCTTCCAGACTGACCCATCCTAATAGATGCTATCTCCTTGTCAATTCCAGCTATATTTTCGGCACTAGCTCTTTGAGACGCTTTTAAATCTCTATTCGCCATTCTTTCGACCTCAGCATTAAGCTTTCGTTGAGCGACAGTTTGCCTTTCAATGTCTTGCTCTCCCTCTCTTAATGTTGCGTTAACATCCTTTTCTACGTCGAACCTTTCATATAAATCCTTTAAATACTCTTGTAATGCAGTTTTTTGCGCCCCTATATTTTGACCACCAGCAGCCAAGGAGTCTGCGGTATCATCAAGAATTTTTAAAGCTTCTTCGCTTGTAAGTTTGCCATCTTTTAAAGCTGCGTTGATCTTGTTATCAAGTTCTAAAGATTTAAGTTTTTCAGATGTTATACCTTTGATATTAGAAATTTGCTCCACCAATCCTTCTGAGACTTTAGAATTTAATACTTCAATCTCTTGCTCTCCAGCAATAATATTTTGAAGTTCTTGTTTTCTTTGTAAAGTTAGAGTATTTAGTTTTTCTCCAAGAAGTAATTCCTTCTCAGCCTCAGATCTAGATTTTTGTTGAATTTTAAATATCTCTAACCTAGTTTTAATTTGGTTCTGAACCGATCTGAAATTAATTTGTTCAACTTCTCTAACATCTCTATCTTTTTTCAGGACTTTTTCGCCCTTAACATCAGAGACAGTAGCCCTCCTCAAATTCTCTGGAAGAGTACCGAATCTACTACCTTTAGGCGCTTTTAAGAAGATGTCAAGCTGCTTAGTATAATCAGCCCATTTAGTGCTAGATAAGATTTCTAACTCCTCTATAGTCAAGCCCTCCGCAAACTTTTTAAAATTTTTATTTGTAAGATCAATAGTATCTCTAAATTCTACAAACTTATTTCTAAAATCAACTAATTCAGCTCCAGTCAATGTGCTTTTGTAATTATCTAGGATTTTATCCACATCATAAGAACTTTTCCCTAAAGATATAAATGCTGCGGCGGTTTCTTGAAACCCTTTTTTAATTTCTTTATCATCTCCAAAAGTTTTTTCTCCAAACGTTCTTTCTATGAGCTTACGTGTAACTTTGCCATCCTTAACTTGGTCAGGGTCGCCTTCTCTTTTTAAAACTCCAAATTCGCTAGGGCCACGACGATTAATTGCAGATTCCGCCTCATTTTGTATTTCAAATTTTTGTAATTCACTCAAATTTGTGAACCCAAGGGCTAACTTATCAGCAGAATCTTTTAATTTTACTAGAGCTTCAGCTGACCTTTTATTAGCTCCTGAATATTCATCAAAAAGTTCTGCACCAAATTTAAACACTTCAAAACCAGCCCCCAAAGCAGCTCCATATAGTCCTAATTTTCCTATAGCTCCACCCAAAGCCCCTTTAAATTTACCTCCCGACTGCTTCAGGCTGTCACCTAATTGACTAGCGGCTTGACCAGCAAAAGCAAAGCTAGAAATAGACGATAAAGAACCAGAAAGCATAGAGACGAACTTTCCAACCCCATTTTCTGCATCAGATGTAGCAGCACTTAATGCTGTCAACCCAGCTTGAACACCAAAAATAATTCCAAGAGAATTGGATTGAGCATTTTTACTCTTATCTGTTTCTTTTGTAGCATCTTCTAAAGATTTTCTAAACGCATCAACACCTTTTTTTGTATATTCAAAACCTGCATCTTTAACTTGAGTTTTTGATACTCCTTTATTCCATGGTTCAGCAAAGTTGGGTATAGCACCAGTAGGCTCATCGCGGGTGTTCGTCACAGCAAGACCCATTGGATTTTGGGTGTTGCGAAGCTTGCCGCTTTGATTAATTCTAATTTGGCTGATTGGTAAGCCAGCAGACCGTTCTCTATTAACAGCGTCCTGAAGAGGATCAGCGAAGTTTGGAATGTAACCAGAAGCGAAATTTAATCCTTGAGACTGTCTTTGAAGGAAGGATTGATAATTATTTAGATCAGCTCTTGTTAAAAGTTTCTGTGTAGCACTTCCTGTGAAGGTAAATTTTTTCAATTCACCAAATTGCTGTTTTGTCAATCCAAATTTATCAAAATTACTTTTATTTATAGTTTCAGACATTTTTGAACCCTGCCTGTATTCAGCGACAACATCTTTACCCAATAACACTTCAGCAAATTTTGAAGCTGCGCTAGCTTGACCCAAAAAATTAGATTTAACTTCAGACCCTAATAAACCCTGCCCTTTTTTAACTCCAAACTTTTCATAAAGTGTCGGGGAATAAGGCATATCAACTCTAGAACCAGAAGTTCTACTTGCGTAATCTAAAAACTCTTTACTGCTTAAAACGCCACTAATTCCAGCTTCAAAAACATGACCAGCAGTAGTAGAAACCTTCGAATCATTCATCAAAGCCTTCATTCTCTCTGTAACACCTTCAGGTACATTTTTCTTACCTGTAACAGATCTTGCAAAATCTAAAGCGACAGAAAGGCTAGCGTCTTTCAATTTTTTTACTATAAAGGCTGTATCTCTAGGCGTTTTATCAGTTTGTCCGGGTTTTATTCTGTAAGATGGAACTATTACAGAAACTTGGCGATTGCCAACCTTCGTCTCCATGTATTTATCAGGCTCATCCCCTCCCCTATCTCCAGCCAACATGACAAATTTTTGCCCATCATTATTTAAAACCGCCGTTCTTGCATCTTCAATTTTTCTTAATCTAGCTTTAGCAAAATCCGTTTGTTTAGCGAAATTTGGAATATATCCACTTGCTGCTCTTACCTTTCTAGCATTAGCTGGAAGACCCATTGAAGAAACCATATTCTGATTAAAGATAGCATCTCCACCATTAGCATAATTAGGAACAATATATTCACTATCATTAGCGACCATTGTTCCACGCTTGCCCCCGCCAAATGCAAAGTTAGGAATAACAACAGGTTTTGCAGAAGCGGGTGCGCCACCTACTCCTCTGGAAATGTCAGAACTTTCCGCGCCAATAGGCAAGAATCCCCCAGCAGCTCTTTTGCCTCGCCTTGAAGCAGTTCCAGCCATGACACCGGGAGCGATAGTTCTAGCGATACCCTGCATCTTTTGCATGACCATCAACTGTTCATTCAAAGCTTTAGTAAAAAACTGGGTCTGGAGCTTCTTCTTCTCTCCTTCTGAAATATTCTGTTTTTCAATCGACAAGATAGCAGATCGAATACCCTTATCATTCAATAGGGATGCAGCTATCTGGCCCTGTAAGTTTTTCTGAGCTTCGGCAGCTTTATTTAAACCAAAAAAAGTTTTTAATGCTCCAGCTCCAAACTTAGCAAAATCTAAAAGAAGTTTTCCGATAGCCACTAAAGCTAAAGCTAATCCCGGACCACTAATTATAGCGCTAATCCCTTTGATTAATCCTTTAGCAAATTGAGATCCTATTCCATCACCATCTAAAACATCTTGTATACTAGAAACAACACTATTGAACACCCCAATAATATTCTTTAAACTATCAGTTACTCCTATCTCACCTAGAGTATTCGCTAACTCTTTTAAATTAACAGTTGCTACATTTACAGCGTCAGCTAAAGTCTTAGACAGCGCTTCGTTACGTTGATAAGCTTCGTTTGTAGCATTAAATGAAGTCGCTGCCACCTCCCCACTTCTAGAAACTTTTAAGTTGTAATCTTCCAGCAGAGCAAGAAAAGGAGCGATCTGAAATTTGCCAACAAGGTTATCAGCTAAGTTAACTTTTGATGCTTGATCTAGCTTGGCGAATGTTGGCGCTAAATTTTCAATAATTTTATTTGATGATAAAACCTGACCGCTAAGATCGGTTACCTGAACCCCAAGATCCTGTAAAGCATTTAACTTTTCAATATCTTGAATTCTAGTAAAAATTGTTTTTAGAGAGTTGCCAATGACAGCTCCACCTCGCGCAGTTCTTTCTTGAAGCGCACTAATAATACCAATAAGTTCATCAAACTGAACACCAGATGCAACAGCAACCGCTCCTGAACGCTTCAGACCCTCGATCAAATCTCTATCAGAAACAGCAGCACTTGCAGCAGCAGCAGAAATCTTGTTGAGAACCTCAGTAGTTGTAAGACCAGCAGAAGAAAATGAGTTAACAGCCGCTGTTAAACCAGCTACAGAATCAGCCGCACTTAAACCAGAAAGTCGAGAGAGAACAAGCGCATCATTAAGTCTTTTAGTAACTTCTTCAGCTTTAAGACCTTGACGAGAAAGTTCCAATGCTGCTTCTGCTACGGTATCAAAAGTTTGACCTGTATTTCTAGCGATGTCAAAAATTTGATTTTTAAAACTATCAAGCTGAGATTCTGTCTGCCTAAGAATGGAATTAATATTAGCTAGGCTTTTTTCAACCTCAATAGTTGTTTTAACTAACTCCTGAAGACTCCTCGAAACAGCAGCTATAACACCTACAGACGCGCCAAATGCCAAAACACGGGCGTTAGCAGCCTCCATGGATTTAGTGAATTCATCAGCTTTACCAGTTAAACGACCCAGAGGTTTTGAAAGAGACTCAATACTCTTGGCCCCCGGACCCATATTAATTCTAAGATTCTTACCAGCTTTAGCAGCTGCTTGTTGAATACTTTGTTCTAAACCTGTTTGGACGACTGGTACTTGAATAGGCATGATCTTGTTCCTTTATGTGTATATACACTAATATTACACATCATGACCTGCTAATCTCATCATTTGTTTCATGTCTAGCTTACCTCCAGCCTCTTTTGCAGCTTCTGACAGAGATATAGATTTAGAATCTTTAGCTACGGTATCCATATCTTCTTTAGTCGCGCCAAAGACAGCTGAAGCGTCCGCATCATCTCTCAAACCACCTTTATTGGAGTCTTTATTTCTCTGACTTTCAGAGTAAGCCATCAATTTATCTGGATCTTCTTTAATATTATCTGGGATATCTTCAGTGTATTGAAATATGCTATGGAAGACCCGCGCATACATAGCGACTTTCATTTGATAAGCAGATAGTTCAATTACAGGTTTGCCATAAAAATCACTAACATTTTCGCAGTTCGATATGTACATGCCAAAAAACGGCCTCAAGACAGCGTGTTTGATATTATCTTCAGACATTTTCCCAGAAACATCTGTCATAATTTTATTCAACAATATAACATCTCTCACCTCTAAATCAGAAAACTGCTCTTCAGTGTGTAGATTCTCACTAAGATCCGAATCTTTAAAGATGCAAAACCTAAGCATTTCATCATTAGATCTCTTTGAAGCGTAACCTTCCGCAGTTAAGCCTACAATCTCAGCTTTTTTATGATTTAAATCATATAGCTCAACACACTTTTCTTCGATAGTTTTTTGAAAAGATTGTTTTTGAGAAGGTAAGAATACAGATTCTTTTGTCTTTTTAAGGTTTTTAACCTCTTCTGTGAGAGTCAATATCTTCATATCATCAGACTCCTCCCACAGATCTTCTTTTTTAATATAAGCTTCTCTTTCCTCTTGAGAATCAATACCTTTAGATAAAGCTATATTCTTATACTTTTCATAATAAGAGTGTATGTATTTTTGGTCTCTTATATTTATGTGTTTAACGAATACGTCTCGACCTTCGAAAGTCGAGACGCTGTATCCGTCAAATATCTCCCCTATTAGGGAAGTATAAAATTCGTCACTATAACTCACCCTTTTCTACTTTATCCATAATATCTTCAAACTCCTTTTGGGTTGAAGCTTGGTTATAGAACCAGAAGGCTAGAGTTGTCGAAACTTGTTTAATTACTTGCTGATAAAGTTCAGAAGCCTCTTCTTCTTTATCGTAATAATCTTCAAGCTTTTCATCATAGTCTGCTCCTTTGAAATACTGGATAGGCTCCTCATCTTCTTCCCTTTGGATAAAGGTTAAATGAAGAGCATACCACAGCAAGAGTTTGTTTTGCGCTCTAACATCGGCAGTGTGTTCAAATAAACCTTGTAGATTTGACTCTACTTCAACCAGATCTCTTTTTACTCGGGCAATCTCTTCCTTAAGGAATTCTAGCCTCTTTTTTTGTTTTTCGTCGAGTTTTGTGGCTGAATCAAGTTTGATATATTCATTCTGAAATTCTAAAATCTGCGTGTATAGCTTACCATACTCTTTTTGACCTTCCTCAGTAAAAGCCCCTCCAGTATCACCGTATTTTTTTGCAAGCATCGCTTTGGTGAGAATACCCTGCTTAACACACTTGCTCATTTCGATAGTGTATTGAAGTTCAGCGTCTTCTAACTCGCGGCGAGAAGGTTTTTTGATTTTTACCTCAACAGGTACTTTTTCTTTTACCTTTTTCTTTGTAATAGTTACCTCTCCAGTCTTACGATTTTTCCTAGAGGTTTCTTTTTCAACCTCTTTTTCTTCATCAACCGTAAATTGGTATAATAATTTTAATTCCATATTCCTATTTAAATATAAATTCAACCTTGTAATTTTCTATTTCATTTTGCACATTACGCAAGCTTTCGTTGCCAAAGTCCAAAATCCTCTTCCTAATCCAAGATACTTTATCTGGGGTAAAATGATCAGCCGCCTTAATTACTGGGTGGTATTTTTCAGGTATTCCCTCATATAATTTTTGATAGTGAAAATCATGGTCTTTCTTCATATCTTCAACCATAATCAACATCATCTTGAACAATGAAGATACTTCATCCCCAGACTTTTTGTTTAAATTTTTTTTGGCATTCATCCTTTATCCAAGTTATTATAAGAAAAAATGTGTAATTATCTACATGGCTGGATTTTTATCATCTAATATGGAGTCTACAATCAATACAATGTATGATACATTGCATGAGACTTTCGCGCAAACTATCACTGTTTTCAAGAACTCCAAAAGAACTGTAATCTCTACCAACTCAAGGTATAACAATATCTACGGCAGAACCAATACAGGCTCAAAATCAAATATTGAATATACAACAGAGTCCCAATCTTTTGAGGCTAGAGTTTATTACATCAATATGGAAGAGGAGTATTTATCTAATAATGAGAATCAACAAGGAACCCAGAATAAAATCATTCTTCCTAGTGGCTCTGTAAAAATTGTTGTAAAAAGTGATGCGTATGAATTTCTTCAAGAAGCCAGAAGGGTTGAGCTTGATGGCATTCGCTTCGCAATCAAAAGCGATGGCGAACCTCGCGGTTTAACCACAAATAAATTTTACACTTTCTTACTCACCCCAACTGACGAATAATGGCTCGTTTACCTAGAGATGTCCAAGCGGTCTTAGAGAAACAAGCCCCAAAAGCTTTAAAAAGACCATTCGAAAAAGATTTTAAGAAAAAGTTTCTTAAGGTCAAATCTGACATGATCAAAGAATTCCTCAGTCATCCTGTAACTATGGAGATTATGGCTGGACCTAGTAGCACCAATATAAGTGGGACTTTGGGCGGGATTTCAAATCTTTTTGCTTTTATTGGATTCGATGCTTCGGACAAACCAATTGAGCCTATATTGCAAATGTTCGAAAATATGAATTATAATTATTCAGGAGAAGCTAAAATTGGGGTAAAGTATTATATAAACATCCCTGAAGCTGCTGAAATTTTCAAGGCGACTCCAATGCCATGGGCTTCAGGAAGGAGTTGGGCAAGAGGAATAGAGACGGGTATATCAGGTCTTGGCTACTTACTCAGAAAAGAGAATGGTCGCTCAGGCAAAGCTATACAAACAAAAAGGAAGGTTAGATCAGGTAGATTCCAAAACACAAGCTACATATCAGCCTTAATAAATAAATATAAAAAACAATTTAATAACATCAAATGAAAGAACAATTTGTACATACGCTAACCAATTCGTTTATGCTCTGGTTCGATCACTTTTTGTTGGAAAAAGGTGAGGCTTACTCAAATCAAACTGGAACTTTCTACCACACCCCAGATGATTTCTTAGATGATTCTTATGTCTCATTCTCTAGCCCATACAAACAATTTGTAACTGATTCTTCTATCTCAGGAGTAACATTGCCAACAGGTATTGCGGGTGATTCTCATTATATTGATTATGATAATGGGCGCATTGTAGAAACAGGCTCTAATTACACATCAGATTCAACGATCACAGGAACTTTCGCAGTTAAAGATTTCAACATCTATTTCACAAACGAAACAGAAGATGACTTGGTCGTGGAAAACAAATATGAACTAAATTCCAGAATCCCAACATACAATGAATCTGGAATCGCTCCATATGATCAAGTAGTTCCAGCAATTTTCTTATCAACCGCGACAATGCAGAATGAAGGTCTTGCATTTGGCGGGGAAGAGTCCACCACAGTAAGAGCTAATGCTGTGGTTCTCTCAGACGATCCATATAAACTAGATGGAGTCTTATCAATTTTCGGGGATTCTCATAATGAAGTATTTCATCCAATACCTATGAGTGGACATCCCGTCAACGAATACGGAGACCTCAAAGGAGGCTCCTATTCCTACGATACGCTATCCAGCGCGTATGATAGCAACAAACCCTTTTTAGTAGACAATGTGACTACTTCAAAACTAACAGACAAAGCAAGAAAGTCTTTAGCTAATGATCTTTATGTCGGATTTATTGATTTTGACCTAAAGATTCATAGATTTAGATTTTCTTAATTTCATAAAACATCAAAAATATTGTAAACATTAAAAAATAACTTATTATGGCCAGAAATAGAGTAATTTATCAATCGGAAGCGCTTTACGTCAGTGAGAACGCAGGTTCTACTAGTGTAGATAAGCATGAACAGCTTACGCGAGTTCAAAGTGCAAACTATAATTTCACAATCAACAGGCAGGATGTCAACGAATTTGGGCAACTTGCTCGTATTGATTCCATCATCATGGACGCTCCTACTGTGGGTTTGGATTTCACTTATTACCCAACGGATGGAACTAACGAAAGAGCTTTAGGCTTTAATGTTGGTGGCGCTGCGCAGTTCGCATCAGGACACTTAATACAAAGTTCAGGTAAAAACTTTTACATTACTACTGCTGCTGAAGGTTCAGATGCAGTTGGTATTCATGGAGAAAATATTAATTCTGTTATTGGTTTAGGAAACGCATTCCTTACTGATTACACTTTGGATCTTGCAGTTGGTAGTTTACCTACTGTTTCTGTTTCTATGGAGTGTGCAAACATTAATGCAGAAACTGGAGGTCTTACTGGAGCAGGTCAAATTAGTGGTGTCACTTTACCATCTGTAGATATCACTGACGGTACTGTATTTGTTGGAGATGCAACTCTTCCAACAGCAGCAAAAACTGCTGATTCTGAAGTCTCAGCCTTGCGACCCGGAGATGTTCTGATTAATATTTCAGATCTTGATGGAGTAACTATCTCAGATATTGATAGTACAGGAACAGAAGAATCTATTCATATTCAAAGCGCATCTTTGAGTATTCCACTTGGTCGTTCACCAATTCAAAGACTCGGAACTCGCTATGCTTATGCTAGGACTGTTGACTTCCCAGTTAATGCAACCTTAAGCGTGAGCGCTATCGTTAATGATCTTACTGCACGAAACCTCTCTAATATTATTAACGATGCAGATACACAGACTGTCACCTTAACTCTGAAAGATGTTGATGGTGGAAACGCTATGGTTTATACGCTTTCAGGATGTAAATTGGATAGTGAGAGCTTCTCTTCAAGCATTGGGTCTAACAAGACTGTTGATTTAACCTTCTCGACTCAAATTGGAGGAAATAATGACACAGCTAATGGAGTATTCCTTAATGCCACTGGAGCAGATGCAGTATTCGAATAATAATACTTAGCAAAACCTTAAATAAAAAGGGCGGTAGAAATACCGCCCTTTTTTTATGTATAACGTTTTATTAAATATTAACTATTATCGCTACCAGTCAAAACCACACCATCAATACCACCAACTTGTTGCGGTTTAGCTTCGTAAATATTATAACGTGCCACCAAATCGTCTAGTTTGGCCTTAGAATCGTTTGCAAGCCCCCTGTAGACCTTGGACACCTCATTACGGTTAACGAACGTCACAGACGATTCTCCGTCCTTTAAAGATAGTATCTTATTATCGCTAGTTGAAGACGTTATCCCTCTCAGCGCATTCCTAGACTGTTTTTTATAATAACTATGTAAATAAAGCTCTTTGTGAATAGACTGAGCCTCAGTATCTAAATCAGCGCCTGTACCACTAAAGTCTTTATAGATTAAATTATTTAGTTCGCCCAAGTTGTTTTCTAGCCAAGCTTGAATAGAACCTGATGTAGCAATACCTGTATCGCTATCAAATTCATCCGTAAAGATATCAGATGCCAAATCGCTAATTACACTCATGCTTTATATTACACTATTAATTATCTTTTTTCTTGGGGTTCTTATCTTTATTCCATTTCTTTTTGGCTTTTTCGTCAGCAGAAACTTTACCCACAGATTTAAGCATGTCTTGAATTTCCTCAGAAGCTTCAGCAAACATTTGTTTTGGGGCTGGGATAGGAGAATTCTTAGCTTTATATTCGCGGAAAGCTTTCTTAATCATATCCTTAAGAGTTCTATTGTGATAGTTTGGATTTAAACCTACTTTAGAAGCTAATCCTCGAATCTCAGATTTAGTGAGAGAATTTAATTTCTCTTCTAGTTGGGCAGACGTTTCCGCACCAAAATAGTTGTTCTGGCCATTGCCATAAGATACATTTTCAAAATTGTCCATATACTATTATACACATTATCTAGAAAAATAAACAAAAAAAAGAGCCGCCCCCGTAGGAGCGACTCTTAATGTGGAGTTTTATATTAGGCGGAAACAATACATCCGACAAGAGCGCGGTTGTCAAGAACCATGCGGCCCTCTTCAAGCGATCCGAAGTATCCAATCTTCTGTTGGCGAATGCTGTACTGATCATCAGCGATGAGGTTAAACTCACCACCAGAATCTTCGTCAACAGCAACAGCGCGAATAAGAGACTCGCGAGAGCGGTCGATACCAATAACGAGATCGTCGTTAGTGGTGAACAACTGAGCGCCCGTAGAAGCGTCACCAGAGGTCTGAGCAGTGTCGAACACGTTAGTGAACTTCTTGCCAGCTCCAAGCTCAAGAATCTCCATAATGGAAATGCCGTAGAACTCAGGGAGACCAGCGTTGCTGTAAACACTCATACGAAGCTCGTCAGGAGCAGCAATACCGTCAGCCCCAGTTCCACCACTAGCAGCAGGGCCGTTAGAGGTGTTGATTGGGTTGTAAGCCATAGCGCGAAGCTTCTCGACGACTTCAGGAGAAACAATCAGGTCAGTGATTCCTTTAGCGGTTCCACCAGCAGGTGATCCACCAAGGAAAGAAGCCTGAATACGCTTAGCGCGAGTCATAAGCTTGTTGATATCGTCAAGGACGAAGTTCAAGCTTCCATGACCGTTTTCAAAAACGTGGTCAGTGCTGTTAGTGGTAGCTTCAGCGAGAGATCCCATAACTAAGCTAGCAGAAGTAGTTTCTTGCTTAGCGAGAATTTCCTGAGCGGCACGGGTGAAGGTCTTAGAGACAACGTCCATGCGAGACTTAGCAGCGTAACGACGATCAAAGCTAACAGCGGTATCAAGACCGTAGGTAGCAATTTTCATCTCAGATGCAGTAGGAAGCACCTGATTGGTAGGAAGACCACCAGCATGAGACTGGCTGTAAACCTTGATGTAATCTTCGTCGTTGATGTCATAATAGAGATCAAGAGGGATCGAAGGATTGTCATCAGCGTTAAACTGAAGAGTCGTGAAAAGATTCGAAAGGGTAGGAGCTTGATTGATGACCTCTGCAAGCACAGGTCCAATAAACTCAGCAAGAGCTACTTGAGCTTCGTAAGCGACAGTGCGATTACGAGAAGCCATAGCTTTAACCAACTCGATTTGTTCTGGAGTTCTTTTTAAAGTGATTTTCATTTATCTGATTCTTTCTATATTAGTTGAATTTGAAGACAAGGTACTCACCATCAAACTGATCGGTAACACCATTCTGAGTGGTGCGGCTACCAGTTCCAAGAATGGTTCCAAAACATGCGCTATCAGTAGGAGCGCAACCAGTTACGGTTCCACCAGTAGAAGCTTTAATCCCGCTTCCGATAGCAAGGTCGCCACCAAGATCACCTTGGAAAGCAGCGCTAGCGATAGTAAAGATACCCTTAGTAGCAACAGGGACAGCCTCTCCGGGGAGAGCAGCCTGAAGCTCAGCAGCTTTTTGAGGATTGTAAAGAAGCTTCTCGCCGTTCTCGTCGTTCTTAGCGGTCTGAAGAAGAGTGATCCCAAGAGGAACATCTCCAGCTCCAGCTGGCTCAACTTGAAGGCTTACTTTTGGATACTGATTACGTCCAACAAAAGGATAATCAGTTTTTCCAAGATAGCTGTCAGTTCCATAAGAAACTGGGTCAGCAGAGAAGTCACCAGCAGAAACCTTCACGAAAGTTCCAGCATCGCCAGAACCAGCTCCAGTTGTGCTATCGAGTACCATTCCATCGGCAACACGATAGAGATTGACGACATCATGTTCGTCATATTGTCTAAAAGGAAGAATTTTAAGTCCCATAGTATTATTTTAGTTTAAGTTAAGAAATTTCAATGTTCTCACGGGAGAACGCTTTTTTAAATTTGTCAACAAGACTCTCTTCTTGAGAAGCAAGAGCCTCGTTATTGTTTGAGATGTCAGCATCAATTTGCTTTGCATTGTCAAGAGCTTCCTCGACATCAACTTCAGCAGAGGCTGTAGCAACACGCTTAGCAACTTCCTCATCAATACGAGCCTGAATCTCAGCCTCGAAAGCTTCTTTATTAGCTTTGCTCTTATGCTTCCAAAGCACTTCAAGCTTATCAGAGAACGAAGCGTAAGCTTCTTCAGTCTCGTCAAGAGACTTCACTTCTTTAGCAAGGAATTCACGATCCTCATCAGCGAGGTCGAACTTGTTATCAAGATCGTCCATACGAGAATTGAAACGAGCGACAGCTTCTTCAGCTTTCTTCTCGTTTTCAAATCCGTTAATCCGCTCATTAGCTTCACTGAGCTTGCTTTCAAGCTCAGCTACAGAAGCCTTAAGGTCTTCATATTCCTTCTTAACAGCTTCCTTCTCGCTCGTAAGAGCCTCTTTCTCTTTCAAAAACTCTTCGTTCTTTTCGCGAATCGCCTCTGAAAAAGTCTGAGTCATGGAAGCTACAGTCTCCTCACCGATTTTTTTCTCGACGAGGATCTCCTTTAGTTCATTAACAATGTTTTCCATAGCTATGTTATTTTCTTTTGTTACAGTTTTTTTATCTTTTTGTGAAAATTTATCTTGATCACTATCTTCTTGATCTTTATAGATACCTTTTACATCCGCAGCTGGATTAGAAGTGAATCCTATACCCAAAGGATATATTTTTCCAGTAATCAACCTATAGATAGGTTCCCCTTTATCAGTTTTACCAGAACCACCATAAGCCTTTAAGAAACCATTCATTTCTTTGATCTTATGAGGGTCTGATACAATTGTGGCTTCGTTAAGCTTATCGCTTCCCACAGCCAAAACATAATCAGAGAAACCAACCTCCCAACTTGCAGATATTTTTTTATAATAAGATTCGTCTTCAGGATCTGTAGATCTCTCTATAAGTTGCGCAAATTGTTTATTTGCAGATTTATAGACAACAGCTCCCAAAGCTATATTAAACGGATCTTTCTTATTTTCTAATTCTTGATTAGATAAAATCTTATTAGAGCCATACTCACTGAAACCAGCAGTGACAATATGCCCCACAATCTTATCTTTATTATGTTCAATATTAGTAGGCTTATGTATAAACTGATCGTTATACTTTAAAGCGGTAGCGGTATCAATACCATCACCGTTTCTGTTAAATACATTAACAACAGCAGCATTAAATGATACACCTAGAAGGTCTACATTCTTCTCAAAGTCAATGTTTTTTGGGACTAGAGAAGATAGCTCGCTTAATGAAGCCTTAGATACGAACTCATCATCAACTTGATGAGCAAAAATTTCAGATTCAAAAGTAGTTGTATACTTATAAGGCATTTTACTTTTTCTCCTTAACCTCCAGTTTTTCACCTTTTGGATCAGGCTCTTTTTCATCATCTTTTGATAAAAGTTTCTTTTCAGCAGCTTCAGAGTCTTCCTTGCTAATCTTGCCATCCTTCTTCATCTTGTCGAGAATAGCTTTCTGAATCGCGGGTGGAAGTTTCTTTTGTTTATCAGTAAGTCCTCCCTCGCCATATTCATTCATCATAGCTCTCATCTTATCATACTGAACGCCACAAGCTGCATAAGTATGCTTTTTGTCCATTCCTTCTGTATTAACAAGAGCTTTATCATCGGATGCGCACATGCTCATATAAGATTTATATAAACCTGCTTCTGACCCACTATACTTGCTAGCGATTGATACTTCCGCTTCCCCATTGTTAAAACTAACAGTTTTCTCAAGAGGCACTTCAATGTCTTCTGGATTAATTTTCATGACTGTGATATAAAATTGCTGACGGGTAAACTTCTAAGTTATGCTTATTAGCTACACTTAAAACTTCATTCATAACATTTAATTCTTCAATAAGTTCGAAATTATCAATACAAGCTTCAAGGGTTTGATTCCATTCATTTTGCTTTGAGGCGCAAATAATCGACTCACAAAGCTTGTTAACCATCTCCTCTTGCTGTTCATTAAGGTCTCCACCGAACTTCTCCTCGGCTCTTTCTCTAGCTAAAGAATTAAATGCTTCCACGGCATAAATAGTACCTTGGATGTTTTGTCTAGTAAGTTTTTCGTTATCGACTGTTGTTGTCCCGTTTGGTCTTCCCGCAGATTTTGGAGTATCTACAGTTTGGGGTTCGTCGGAACCTTCACCCATCTGAGGCTCAATCATTGGAATACCGCCAACAATTGGATTATAAAAGCCTTCTTTCCTTTGTTCTATAAAGGCTGTTTGTGCGGGAGCGATATCTTCCGCATTTGGGAACTTTCCATTATGGAACATCTCCATACCTTGTTGTGGGGTAAGGATACCAAGCTCCATGAGGCGAGTAGACACACGCATAAGCTGGGTCTCATCGCGCATGTCGATATCCTTCATAGTAGCGGTAGGATACGACTTAAACCCTAAGCTATTAGCTATCCTCTTAATCTCCCTCTGTAAGAAATCATTTAAGAAACAACTCCTAGCTTCTTTAAGACGGTCAATGAATATTTGGGCTTTAACTTGTGTTGAATTATATTTTTCATCTCCAACAACAATATTTTGAAGACCTTGTTTAATATCTTCATTTAAAATCTGATATTTAGCTGGTCCAAGAACTTTATTTAGATCTGGGATAACAAAATCTGCTTTAGTGGTATAATCAGAAACCAATACCCGACCAACACTCTCATTCTTGAAGAGACTCTGCATGGCATTGATATTGTTGGCGTTAATACCGCCTTTTTCTGGCTCAGCTCCCATAGTAATGAGAAGAATAACATTCTCAACAGTTCGGGTAATGGCTTGATCCATTTTCTTTAATTCAAGCTTAGCATTGATATCTTCTAATACTGGATATCCAAATGGCACTGCAAATGGCTCATAATCTTGTTTTTTATAAAACGAAAAGCTAAGACGCTTGGGGTCTAACTCAATCTTGATACCATCTGTGTAATATGATCCATCTTTAATCAACTTCTTCATCTCAGGGTCAAGAGAATCATAAATTAATTTATCTTCCTCTGTAGCTGGATTCTGTAAGCGGGAAAGCTCATATTCAGATAAAACTTTCTCATATGCCCCAACATTAAATGTCGTAGCCCTCTTAGATACAATATCGAAAGGATTTAGTAATACATACTTAACTGGAATCTTATTAGCTGAAGGGTTAATGGCTCCAACTTGATTCATAAGTCGGGCATAATCCTCAACCTCAAACTCCCCATCAAACCTATAGATAAAGATGTTACCACTACGGTAATACTCACGGAAGTATTGATCTTTAAGGTTTTGAAGGTTAATACGCTTGAAGAACTGATTAAAGAACTCCCGACTCTTTTTCGTGCCACCCTCTAAGTAAATCTCTGTGTTTGCGAACTCAGACATAACGTCCACAGCGTTTCTGAACACTGATACGTTAGCGTAAGCTTTTTGACATAACTCAATACCCTCACGAACATTTACGCCATCAGCAGCATACTCATAAGGGAGCATACCCTTACGAATACTAGAAAACCTATCAATAGTATTCCTTAAGGCTGCGGAGTTGACTCTAGCTGAACCTGAAGTTCCCGCAGTATTGACTCTAGCTGTAGAAACCTTTTTATACGAAGCGTCAGAGGTGTAAAATGATTCGCCTAGTAATTCAGGCACATATTCTTCTTGAGAAGCTTGGCTCATAGCTAAATCTCCCAAGTTGTTGTTCTTGTTGAACTTATTCCAATAATCTGATCGTTTCGTATACTTCCTAGCCATTGCATTATTATATTACACAAAAAGTAACTTTCTAACTTTTAAAAGTTAAGAAATAAACATTGGGGTGAATGTTTCTGTTATATCAGAGCCTTTATCGTCTAACATATCAAAATATACATTCATACCCCAGTTACCTAAGACTAAGGCTGAATAGGAGTCTTTTCGGGCTTTATCAGCGCCTCGCTGTTTGCGAAGGTTAGGAGGTAAATCAAAACTTTGTGTTCCTTGAGGCGAAGTGGTAACTTGTACTAAGGCGCATTGAACTTTTATAAGATCCATCATATCTCTTTGATGCTCTACAAAGTCAATCATTTTTGCGGCTTTGTTTTTTTCTTCAGCATCTTGATTTCTCAAAAACTTTATTTTCTCAATAGGGATGTTAGCCTTTCTTTGCATGTTGTAGTTGTCATCCATAGCGGACCCAGCAAAGTATAACCTTTTATGATCAAAAGCGGCTTGCAAGCTTTCATTAGCAAAACGAATCCATGTAGAGCTAGGCTTTCTTAAAAACACAAATTTTCTAGATTTTTTATCTATTGACCGCTTCAACTGTCTAATACCTTTAGGATAATCTTTAGGGTTATCTAAATCAGCCTCCACTGTATCTATTTTTAAATTTAATTTTTTAAATATACCGCTTTCCTTACAAGCGCTCAAAAATTGCACACCTCCGTTGTAGTCACCCACCACCATCTCAATATTGAAGTGAGTCAACAGATAAGCCATATATCGAATGTGTGTTTGCAGGTTAGACCCAGAAACAGCATAGCTATGCACTACAACGCCTTTTCGCGTCTCTGGGTGCATCTTTATCAAAAGTATAGCAAAATCGTCTGAGCTTTCACTCTCGGACCAAGAAGGGTCAAATGCGAGGATATATTTGGAGCTGGGATCACCAACAACCTCAACACACTGCCCTTCACCATCAGGAAGAGTACATGCAGCCATTTTACTAACTTTGAAGTATCCAGAACTATCATCAGTGAATACAGCGCCAAACTCTCGATCAAACTGAGATTGACTCATTGTTGATTTGGATTGGTTAATCAAATTTTGATCATATAGCTGTGGAGGCGCACAATCATAACTAAAATGCATAATAACCCTATGAGCGCCATCTTGTTTATTCTCATTGATGATTAAAGATTCATATTGTTGATAAAGCTTAAACAAATACTCAAACTTGTAGGATGCGGATGATAAACCAATAATTTTGTTGTTTGGCCATTTAGTCCTTTCGTCTTCGGTCATTTCCCCTTCCGCGATCATCTGAGTTTCTAGATCATAGATCTCTTGCCTCTCTGTAGGGTTCTCAACAACAGAAAGGAACGGCATAATAACCTCATTGAAGATTTTCTCAGGCATAAGGAGAAGCTCGTCAATAATCATACGTTGGAAACGGAAACCACGAAGTTTCTCACCATCACCAAGAGGCAAAGCAAGAATTTTACTTCTGCCTATCTCCATAACCCATTCATCATTCATTTTAGATGTTCTGGTTATGCATTGAGATAAGAACTCAGCTTTGGGGCTTTTAGCGATATCCTCAATCTTTTTAAAGATCATCTTGGACTGACGGAACGATTTAGATATGATTCCAATCTGCACACCTTGATTCATTATAGCATCTAGGATGGCAAACACAGCAGTAGAGAATGATTTACTCATACCTCGACTCCATATACCCAAAAAGTAATCCGTCTCCATCATTGACTTAATAGCCATATGCTGAAACGGAAACAACTTAACACCTGTGAATAGCTCACAAGTAAAAGATGGATTATCTCTTAAGAATTTATAAAGTAAAAGCCTAGCTTCTCCTTCTTCGATGTAACCTTCTCTGGAAAGTACTTCTTGGTTTACTTCTTTGAACTTCTTGTACAGGTTCTGGTTGCCTTCTATCCAAGCCATTTTTTTCTAATTCTTTTTCCCAAAAATATTGCAAGTCAACATTCCACAGCTTCTTGCCACAGCAGAGGATCTTGGGTATTAACGCCTCACTGTCTTTTCTCGATCCACTAAACACAAATTGACAACAATCACTAAACTGTGCTTCAATAGATCTCATTCTGCTAAATACAAAACCCATATTGAATTTCTTATAAGCAGCACTATTTGTTTTATAAATTTTATTATAATCAGCCTCAACAACAATAAATAAAAAACATCCCAAACTCTGGCATCTTTCTATCTCCCGAATAAACCTAGCATAACCATTTGTCACAGTAGCAGCAAAATCTTGGAATGACTTTCTTTCTGCATGAGTATGAGTATAGTTTTTTGGGGGTAGAGTATAATCACCAAAGTCTAATTTAAAAACATAAGGATTTTTAAAATTTAAAGGCTTGTTCTCTCTCGTGTCTATCCAAACCTCTTGATCACTGTAATCTTCAAAAAATTCTTTACATATATTATCTCCATAAGCAGGAGTTACCCCTATTTGGCCACAGAATGCGTTGTAACCGCCGAACAGCTTTTTTATGACATCTAGCGTGGGCCAATCGCCTGTCTTCAGGTAGAGGCTTGATGGAGCGTGTTTAAGGTCTTTCTTTTTAAGCCTTTTTTTGAATTTCTCCAAAATATATTTTTTCACCTCATCTTTGGGCGCTTTCTCAAACCAGAGGTTCATGTTTCTGGTTGTGTTGAAATCTCTAGAGAAGTACTGGCTTGCGTTTTTGAACTCGATAGGCTTTTCAGTCAGCTTATCGAAACGTGGATAGTTTTTGACATAGTAATCACCAAGCAGCATATCGTGCTTCTTGATATGCATATGCAGACCACGTTGCGTATCAAACGCCTTGTCACACTCTTTACATTCAAATTGCATCGTCTTTACTAATACCTAAAATTCGCGCTTTCCATTCAGCCATACCCTCCATACGTTCAGCCTCTTCTTTAATTAGCTTTTTTTGCATTTCTGCCATGCGAACCATGTTTTTCCGCTCCTCCTCTTCTTGAAACATCTGAACGATAGCCAAAAATGACGCACTATCTTTTTGATTCTTCTTCATGCGCTCAGCACGGTCACCTTGCAGCTTTTTCGTCAAATTCTCAATACGTGTTTCACATTGATGATATTCTTGTGATTTTGCTTTTATGATCTCAGCAAGACGTACGGTCATTTCGGTCTGGTCATCAGCCACGTCAAACATATCATTAAGTTTGTTAAGGTGAGCAGAAACAACTTCCAAGTTAATGACCTCTTTACATACGTTAAGGTATAGATTCAGCTCGTCAGCGGTTAAATCGGGCTTGTCCCAACTCAAACGAATAAATTCTTGTTCGAACAACTCTCTGTCTGGCCTGTTAAGATAATTATTGATGATTTTTAAAAATCTACTATTGGAAAGATTGATTTGAAGCTTTTCTACACAGATTTGCTTTTGTCTGTTAAGCTTGTTTTCTTCTAAGCCTAATCCTGTTGCATCATTGATTTTCTTTAACACTCGACTCGGGCTTTTAGGCGGGACGTAGTCGCTAACGGCTGCGGAATCTTGAGACGGTACGAAATCTGGATTGATCTCGTTAATGTGCGCCAAAACCGTTCTTTGCTCATTGCTTAAGGGTTTTACTTGTTTTTGGGGGAATATAAGCTTGGCAATCTCCAAAGACGACAATCCTTCTTGGGCTTGTTGTATAATAAAGTCTTTCTGAGAATCGTTTAATTCGATTTTGTCCTGTGGTTTGCGGCGGGTTGTTTTATAATCAATATTATTCTCTAATAAGTATTTACGCACAGCCCGACCCTCTTTCGTCCGCCCATCCAAATCATCATCCCTAAAACATTTTTGGGTAAGCTCATTTAAATTAGAGACTTTCGCGGCATTGGTTTTTATATAATCTTTTTGCTCTTGTGTTAATTCCATCACTCCTCTTTCTCTTGTTTTAAAATTTTTATTGCAATCTTTTGAAATTTACATTTGAGATTCTTTACCTGTCTGTAGCCAATCTTACGATTAGTATCAGACAATTTATACCCCATATACTTAGCAACATCTTCCTCCGAACAATCTTCAAAATATAACATATAATATGCCTCATAAAGCTTTTCACCAAGTTTTTTGCGCATTTTATCATTAAGCTTCTCTATGTCAGCATCATAATCAAAATATGAACCGCATTTAACATTCACCACATTCTCATTATCATCCAAACTAGATGCTGTTTTCAATTCTAGCCCAAATTTCTTCTTCTTGGCCCATTTTGCATAATCTTTGCACGAAACATCTTGATTACCACTCAATGTTTTAGCACATAACTCATCTCTTGCATAAATACATGTCGAACAAGGCTTTATATAAGAACCATAGTGATTTCTTATAAGATTCCACATGCGATTCGTGATTACACGACTAAGCCACGGCTCCAGTGGGCGCGACTGATCCCACATATGCCACTTCTGGGCTATATGAGATTTTACTACCTGCTCAACATCCTCAAAGTCAAACCATTTTATAGCATCTAAACGCCATCTTGACTTTTGCTTCTTAACTGCACGATCTATGAGGTCTTGATAGTCTTCATATCTTTTCTTTTTTGACATTAAGGCTTAGAAGTGAATTCATCAAAATCGTATGATCCCTTCCCCTTATAATCTGGTGGAGTGTTCTGCCCCGCCAAAGAACCAATAGTAAAAGTTTTAGGCTTTTCGATTTCTACATCTAGCCTCCGCAGCTGCGGTACGAACTCAGCATCAGTTTCGTCATCCGAAACTAAAGACGCTTTAGTCTGACTGGGAGCTTGCTCCACAGCCGCTTGAGATTGTTGCTGACCTCCAAAACTTGTCCCGCATTTAGAACAAAAATTAGGTTTAGCAAAATTATATTCAATCTTAACCCCACAATTATAACAAAAAATGTGACTCATCTTACAATTATATCAAAATTAGTAAGTAATTACACTAATTTCCACTTTCTAGCTTCTTAATAATGAATTTTAATATTTTACTGCGCACAATATCGCTCTCATTGAACGAAAATGTGTGAATTCCCATTTCTTTTGAATCATCATCATCGAATTTGTCGAACATTGGCTTGAATCCACTTTTTCCATTAATATCACTTTGAAAAAAATCGCCTCCGATAATAATTTTACTGTTTTCTCCTATACGAGTGATCAAAGTAGTCAGTTCTTTTAGTGTGAAATTCTGAGCTTCATCAGCAAACACCAGTTTATTCTGCCAACTCGCCCCACGGAGGAAGTTTATTGGGACCGCAGACACTTTTTCTTGCTGTTTTAGGTAAGTGGCATCTCCGGGAGCGACAATTTCTTCCATTTTGTCATAAAGTGGACCCAAAAACGGGTCAAACTTCTCTGTGATGTCTCCGGGTAAGCTCCCCAACCCCCTATCTGCACTTTCTGCAATACTTCGTACATACAAAATATCTTTAGAGAAGTCCTCCTCCAGTAATTTTAACATTCCGTATAGAGACATGTAAGTCTTTGAGCTTCCCGCAGGGCCAGAAACAAAAATAATCTTTGTATCTTCTCCAAGTATAAGATCTAAAAACCTTTTTTGTTTGGGGCTGAATCTAAAATTCTTTTTATTAAACTTTATTGATCTCTCAAAATCCGCTGACAATCTAAACGGAACCTCCTTTTGCGTAGCAACCTTTTTTCGGGCCATATGTATCTTATATATACACCTATTATTACAAAACAACTTCCTTTATTGTTGCTTTCGTCACTAGTGTCCCGCCTCCATCCATAGAGTAACCTTCCGCTACCACATGCGCCCCAGCATTCACTATTAAATCAAAATCAGTACTATCATAACTCACCCCAATACTCGAAGAGTCTTGCAATGCAACCCCAAATATACTGGTTAATTTACTACCGCTAAAATCAATCAACTCATTCAACCCTGTAGACTGCACATTCATCTCCACTTCTACCCCATCCACTAAATGACTAGTCGCTTGCTGCGAACCCAACGTATAAACGGGGGTTCTGGAGTATGTTTTATTATATGTTAAATTATCAATTATATTCGCGGCCACAACACTACCAGCATTAGTCAAGGCGCAATCGTGACCATAGATTATATTTTGGGTATCTAAATCATCATTTACTGCATCATCATCTATCCCAGCTAAAGCTGTAGTGCTAGGACTATAACAACTAAACGAAGCGCTTCCAACCACAGGCTCAAATGGCTTGACCGTCAAACTAAAATTATCAATAAAACAACCACTATATTCATTACCCCCAACATCTAAAATCATCCCATTAGCTCCAGTACCATGATAGTTATCAAACAAATGATACAATCCCTCATAACTAGCATCACTCCTCAATAAAAAATCCACCGTTATCTTACAATCAACATCACCATTAAACCGCAACTGATCATCAGCGTCGATATTCGCGGCCAATTGTCTTTTTACTTCATTTTTAGTGGAAAAATCTACACCCACTCTTGTTCCCAAGATTGGACTACCCGCATCCACCTTCACCACCATATTCCGATATGTCATACTCTATGTTACACTTTTCTATATTATATTCGCGGCTTATTAGTTTTATTTTTTTATTATTGGTTTTTGATGGAGATTCAGTCCCACCAAAATTACCCCGCCATTTTTTCCCAACCAACGCACAACTATGATAATTTTATTGTTTAGTTTTTGAAGAAAGACTCCCCCCGCCGCTTTGCGCGGTATCGTGTCAAGTGTTTTTTAAATTAATCGGGGGGGTGTATGACAACTCAAAAATAATACCAAAAAAAGCTTTTTTAAAATCACTTTTTAATCTATACTACCCACATGGAAGCAACCAAGACAAGCAGCCACTACAAGAGACTTCAAGCCGCAAGAGTCAGTCAAGCCAAGTGGAACGACGAATGCCGAGAGAAGCGCGAGGCGAACCCTATCGACTGGACTGCCACCGCAGAAGCTGGCAAAGTAGTCTTTAAAAAATCAAAATAAATCTTTACAACTAACCAAAAAACACTAAGCTAACACCATGAACTTCAAAAACCAGACCCTCATCAACAAAGCCATCATCATCATCACTTTTCCTTTTGCCATTGGCATTCACTTGGGTGAGTGGTTGAGAGAGCGCAAGCTCAAGCGCATGATCAACAAATGGCTTCCCGCTGCTATCAAGAAGCCTAACGGTCATGAAGCCAAAATGGTCGAGAAGTGGAGCAAAGAACTTCGTTTCGTCTATGGAAAATAAATCTTGACCCAAACCAAAATCTACACTAAAATACTCTCGCTATGAAAAACAACACTACCAACACTACCAACAAAAACATCTCCCGCAAATTCGACAGTTCTTTCTACTGCCTTCCAGAGGAAGAGCTTCGTCGCAAGGTCACAAATCGCGTTGTAACCTACTACAAC
>Ga0213866_10000718_pt1 | contig 25912 bp, 23 predicted proteins | sample PICome_11_FD_160079 | JGI IMG/M metagenome (GOLD analysis project Ga0213866, IMG submission 160079) | Coastal seawater microbial communities near Pivers Island, North Carolina, United States - PICO284 | ecosystem: Environmental > Aquatic > Marine > Coastal | place: USA: North Carolina...
TACCCTTAGTGTACTTACACGAGTTGATAGAATTGTACCTACCGATAGATCCGCAACGTTTGCGTCTCTTTTCGTGCCACTTACTAGGTTTGAAACCGACGCTGTGACCGTTCGTGACGCAATACCGACCTGGTCCTGCGCAAAACGTGCGTCAATACTTGAAATTGTAGTCATATCGTATCTCCTACTTGGATTGATAAAATTATTAAACCAGAGCTACATGCCCAAAATTTAATATACTATCGTAAGATATGCGCAACACAAAGTCAACTTTTTTTTAAATAGCCCAAGGGCTTTGCAATCTGCGGTTACCAAAAATACCCCTAATGTCAACTTTATATAACACCAGCTTTTAGGATATCATGTATATGCAAAACCCCTACAGGCTTTTCATTTTCCACCACAAAAAGATTTGTTATCGACTTACCCTCCATTTGGCTCAACGCCTTAGATGCCAGATCACTCTTCCTTGCCACAAGTGGATTTTTAGTCATCACCTCATCAACCTTAGCATTGGACAAATCCATAGATATATGACGACGCAAATCACCATCTGTTATAATCCCCATCAGATTACCATCAACATCATTAACACCAACACAGCCCAATCCTTTTTCCGTCATCACATCCAACGCATCTGACATCAGCGCGCCATCCCTCACCAAGGGAATTGAATCACCCATATGCATAAGATTCTCAACTTTAATAAACGCAGAGCCAAGTTTTCCACCGGGATGAAACACATTAAACTCATCACTTGAAAAACCACGGCGCTCCAGTAGAGCAACAGATAATATATCCCCCATAGCAAGCATCATAGTAGTTGAAGTGGTCGGAGCATTGACACTACAAGCCTCAGGAACTTCAGGCAACACCAATGCTACAGTAGAAGCGTCAACCAAAACAGACGTTTTCCTCCTTACTACTCCTATAAGCGGGATGTCAAATCTTTGGCAATATACTATTATATCCTTAAGCTCAACAGTCTCGCCAGAATTAGAAAGAAGCATGACAACATCATCCTCAGTAACCATGCCCAAATCACCGTGACTCGCCTCACCCGGATGCACAAAAATGGCAGGCGTCCCTATCGATGCCATAGTTGCGGCTATCTTCCTGGCAATATGGCCACTTTTACCCATACCACTTACAATAACCCTACCCTTTACATTACTTAATATATCTACCGCTTTTACATACTCCTCACCAAGCCACTCCTCAATCGCTTGCAACCCCTCTATTTCACGCTCCAGAACAGCAATAGCTACCTTGATATCTTGATTATCCTTATCGACTTGTTTTATTTTTGTATTCATCTAAACACCACACACTTATTAACAATATAAATAATTTACACTCACAAAACGTTTGTGCAAGCAAAAAGGGACGTAAAATCCTTACGTCCCTTTACACTTATTATATACAGCCTAATTATTAAGAAGCTTGAGCAATCGCTCCCGACTCAACATCAGATCTAACCGCCTTAGCAGCATCAACCATTGACTTCAAAGCCGGCTCAACTTCTTTCCAGCCACGCGTCTTAAGACCACAATCAGGATTAACCCATAATTGCTCAGGTGATAGATTCTTAAGAGCAAGCCTTAACAACTCCTCCATCTCCTCTTGAGCTGGAACACGAGGGCTATGAATATCATAAACACCCGGTCCAATTTCATTCGGATATTTAAAGCTTGCAAAAGCATCTAATAACTCCATCTGCGAACGAGACGTTTCAACAGAAATAACATCCGCGTCCATTTCACCGATTGACTCAATTATATCATTGAACTCAGAATAACACATATGAGTATGTATTTGTGTTCCATCTTTAACACCAGAAGCACTAAGACGGAAGGCTTCAACAGCCCACTTCAAATACTCAGCCCACTCGCTCTTACGCAAAGGCAAACCTTCACGAAGCGCAGCCTCATCAATCTGAATTATTTTAATTCCAGCAGACTCAAGGTCAACAACCTCATCACGAATAGCTAAACCAATTTGCTTACAAGTTTCACTACGAGGCTGGTCATCACGAACAAAGCTCCATTGCAAAATAGTTACAGGCCCAGTCAACATACCTTTCATGTATAGATCAGTCTGCTCTTGCGAGAATTTAGCCCAATCAACAGTCATTGGCTTATCACGAGAAACATCACCAAATATTATCGGTGGCTTAACGCAACGTGAACCATAACTTTGCACCCAACCAAATTTAGTAAATGCAAAACCATTCAACTGCTCACCAAAATACTCCACCATGTCGTTTCTTTCAAATTCACCATGTACCAGAACATCAATGCCACAACCTTCTTGGAACCTGATACAACGTACAGTTTCCTCTTTAAGGAACTTATCATACTGCTCAGAAGTTAGCTCACCCTTCTTAAACTTAGCACGTTGCGCCCTCACCTCTTTAGTTTGAGGGAAAGAACCGATAGTAGTAGTAGGAAGTGCTGGCAAACCTATTTCTTCACGCTGAACTTTCGCACGCTCTGTATATTCAGAGTTACGAGATATCATATCCTCATCCACTGAAGAAGCTCTAGATTTAACAGCTTCATTATGAATACGAGTAGAAACACTTCTTGAATCATGCGACTTAGCATTTTCTTCTAATATCGCACAAACTGAGTCTTCACCTTCATTAACGGCCTTAGTAAGAACAGCTATTTCTTTAACTTTCTGACGAGCAAATGCCAACCAAGATTTAATTTCCTCATCAAGCTCAACCTCGCTATCAAGGTCAACAGGGGAATGTAATAATGAACAGCTAGGAGCTATTATAACATTTTCACTTCCCAACTTACTCACAGCCTTATTTATCACCTTCAATGAATCAGCAAAGTTATTCTTCCATATGTTACGTCCATCAACAACACCTAAAGACAACTTCACATCATCAGACAATTTCGCAAGAACATCGTCCAACTGCTCAGGAGCTCTTACCAAATCTATATGCAAAGCACTAACCGGAAGCTTAGAAACAAAATTAAGATTATCTTTCAAGCCACCAAAATATGTTGCCAATTGAATTTCAACACCCTTAGAATTAGCAACCGACGAAAGCGCATTATAAGCAGACTCATAAGCCTCTTTTTCGCTATCTTTAAGATCAAGAACCAAACAAGGCTCATCTATCTGAATACAATCAGCACCTAACTCACTAAGCTTTGAAACTATTTCCTCATAAACAGGAAGCAATTTAGATAGTAATTCTATCTGCTCAAACCCTTCATCATGAGTTTTACCTTGAATAAGGAATGAAACAGGTCCCAATATCACAGGACGTGTTTTTATACCTAAAGACTTAGCCTCTTTAAATTCATCAAATACTTTAGTTGAAGACAACTGGAACTCCTGACCTTTAAAGAACTCAGGCACTATATAGTGATAGTTCGTATCGAACCATTTTGTCATCTCCATAGCCTTAACATCAAGACCATTACCCTGCGCACCACGAGCCATAGCAAAATAAGTATCAAGACTTACGTTACCACCTTTGTGCTTATATCTTTCAGGCACCGCACCAACTAATGCGATCATATCCAAAACCTGATCATAAAATGAAAAATCATTTGATGGTATTAGATCCAACCCTGATTGTTTTTGATACTCCCAATTGTTCGCACGAATATCTGATGCTGCAACTTTCAAGTCGTCAAGGCTTAACTCGCCCTTCCAATAAGACTCGACTGCTTTTTTCAACTCTCTTTTAGCCCCTATCCTTGGAAATCCAAGATTTGCCGATATAGCCATTATTATCTCCTAAAACTAATTTCAAAATCCTTCAATTTTTACCTTAATATCCAAAAGGCCACTAACTTATATAGGTTTTTAAGGAAATTACCAGAAATAAATACAAAAACCACAAATTCATCAAGCAGCACACGCACCGCACACATTAGCTTACAGCCACCTGAAACTTATCCACATTATATCCACAACATATTGCATCAAGCACATGAAAAACCCTTTCATTAATCATCCCACAGGTATAACCTGTTTTACCCGAACACATCGGGGAGAATTGACCAAACAATACACTTCATGAAGAAGTACGGTTTTACCATCATATAAGTTTAGCTTCTATAACACTAAAATTACCTGATGCTACAACCGACAGAAATAACTACATATAGTATGGTCAAGGTTTTTTTTACACAAAATGTGTATTTTTATAGTAGACAACACTGCGTTTTTTGATAAAATATAAGTCACAGCAGATACGACATGTAGTCACCATTTACCAGACAAGATACTACATGATGTGTGTCTACTATTCAATAATTTGAGTTGCTAAGGTAAAAGGGGACTAAGGGTATGAGTATAGAAATTGATTCCATTCGTATTGATAATTCTAAAGACGACAACCTAACTGAATTTGGTAAAGCGGTTCTAGCCGACAGGTACTTATTACCTGGGGAAACCTACCAAACATTATTCGCTAGAGTCTCCTCCTACTACGGAGACGACCAAGAACACGCCCAAAGACTCTATAACTATATGAGCGACCTTTGGTTTATGCCTGCAACACCTATCTTAAGCAACGGCGGAACAAAAAGAGGCCTTCCTATTTCATGCTTCCTAAATGAAACAGAAGATAGCCTTAATGGCATAGTTGACCTTTGGAATGAAAATGTCTGGCTTGCAGCTCGAGGCGGTGGAATTGGAAGCTATTGGGGCAACCTGAGAGCCATCGGTGAAACTGTTCGTGGCAACGGTAAAACATCTGGCGTAGTTCCTTTTATAAGAGTGCAAGACTCCCTTACTTTAGCAATATCTCAAGGCTCACTTCGCCGCGGAAGCTCTGCGGTTTACCTACCTGTATGGCACCCTGAAATTGAAGAGTTCATTGACATTAGAAGACCAACTGGTGGCGACCCTAACAGAAAAGCATTGAACATTCACCACGCAGTAGTTATCCCAGATAATTTCATGAAAGCAGTTGAACGTGACGATATATGGGAATTACGCAGCCCTAAGGATTTCTCTGTGATATCCATTATGAAGGCTCGTGACCTTTGGATAAAAATATTAACTGCAAGGCTGGAAACGGGTGAACCTTATTTACTATTCATAGATAATGTTAATAATAATGTACCTGAATCATATAAGCGCCTTGGTCTAAAAGTAAAAACATCCAACCTATGCAGCGAGATAACACTTGCTACCGGTTATGACCATCATGAACAAGAGCGTACTGCGGTTTGCTGCCTATCCTCTTTAAATCTTGAGACATATGACCAATGGAATGAGAATCCGCAATTTATACCAGATATAATGAGAATGCTGGATAACGTACTACAAGACTTTATAGAAACAGCCCCGCCATCAATGGCAAAAGCCGCATATTCGGCATCAAGGGAAAGAAGTATTGGGCTTGGAACAATGGGCTTTCACTCATTCCTTCAGGCAAGAGGCATACCTATGGAATCAGTAATGGCAAAAGTATGGAATAACAAGATTTTCAAGCACATACGAGAAGAAGCTGACAAAGCATCTGAACTACTGGCTGAAGAACGTGGAGCCTGCCCCGATGCTGAAGAGGTAGGTCTTATGGAACGCTTTACGCACAAGCTATCAATAGCCCCTACCGCCTCCATTTCAATAATCTGCGGAAATTCTTCACCGGGTATTGAACCTTATGCAGCAAATAGCTTTACGCAAAAAACACTTACTGGCTCTTTCGTTGTACGTAACAAGAACTTGAAAAAGCTTCTCGCAGAGAAAGGGCAGGACAATGATGACACTTGGTCTTCAATTGCCACGCATGAAGGCTCAGTGCAACAACTTGACTTTTTAACCGACGAAGAAAAAGATGTATATAAAACGTCCGTAGAGGTTGATCAACGCTGGATAATTGAACACGCGGCCGACAGAACGCCTTACATTTGTCAGGCACAATCTGTCAATGTGTTCCTGCCTGGTGACGCCCACAAAAACGAGCTACACAACATACACTACCAAGCATGGAAGAAAGGACTTAAGAGTCTGTATTATTGCCGCTCCACGTCTATCCAACGCGCTGAAAAAGTTTCGCATAAAGTTCCTGACATCGCAGCTATTGTTGCAAATGCTACAGGGATTGAAACTGATGGCGAGCCAAAAAGTACAAAAATGGAATATGACGAGTGCCTGGCTTGCCAATAACTGAACGAACTTTAAGATACAAAAGCCAGCACCAATGGCTGAGAAAATAATAATCGAGGATAATATGTCACTATTAAATGCAAAACCTATATATAAGCCATTTCAATATCCATGGGCATATGAAGCTTGGCATACTCAGCAAAAAATTCACTGGCTTCCGGAAGAAATTCCAATGGGTGATGATGTAAAGGATTGGCGTTACAACATTACTGAAACCGAACGTCACCTGCTTACACAAATATTCCGCTTCTTTACTCAAGCTGATATTGAAGTTAACAACTGCTATATGAAACATTATACGCAAGTTTTCCAACCAACCGAAATACAAATGATGCTTTCAGCATTTTCTAACATGGAAACAATACATATAGCGGCCTACTCTCACCTGCTAGATACTATAGGCATGCCTGAAACCGAATATATGGCGTTCTTAAAGTACAAAGAAATGAAGGACAAATACGACTATATGCAAGAGTTCAATGTGAGCAGTAAAACTGATATTGCTAAAACTTTAGCAGTATTTGGCGCCTTTACTGAAGGATTACAACTTTTCGCTTCATTCGCTATTTTACTAAACTTCCCTCGCCATAACAAGATGAAAGGTATGGGACAAGTAGTCACTTGGTCAGTAAGGGATGAGAGTCTACATTGCAACTCCATAATACGCCTATTCAAAACATTTGTTGATGAAAATCCAGAGATTTGGACGGAAGAGTTAAAGAGGGATCTTTACGTTGCCTGCTCAACAATAATCTCTCACGAAGATGCTTTTATCGACCTTGCATTTGAAATGGGTGACATTGAAGGACTAACCGCAGATGATGTTAAACTATATATCAGATATATTGGCGACAGGAGGTTATCGCAATTAGGCTTACAACCAATGCATCACATTGAAAAGAACCCTCTTCCATGGATTGATGAGATACTAAACGGCGTAGAACACGCGAACTTCTTCGAAAATCGTGTTACCGAATATACAAAAGCCGCAACAAAAGGTACATGGGAAGAGGCATTTTCTGACATGGATATACAAAACAACAAAAGCAAAAAGCTGGAAACCGAAGAAGTGTAAAGCTTCTAAGCTCACACTAAAGTCAAAAGACGGCCAAAAGTAAAAAGAGGGGATATCCCCTCTTTTTACTTTATCTAAAACCATTATTTCTACTTAGAACTTCTTTTGCTCATAGGCTGGTACTTACGTAATTTTGAACCTGTATATAATTGCCTTGGGCGACCTATTTTTTGCGCAGGATCCTCGACCATCTCTTTCCACTGAGCAACCCAGCCAGCAGTTCTTGCAATAGCAAACATCACGGTGAACATTGTAGATGGTATCCCCATGGCTTTGTATATAATACCTGAATAAAAATCCACATTAGGATACAACTTACGCTCAACAAAGTATTCGTCAGTCAGAGCTATTTCCTCCAACTTTTGCGCAATATCAAGCATTGGCGTCTTCTTTCTTCCCAATTCCTTTAAAACATCATGACAAGCCTTCCTAAGCACTGATGCTCTTGGGTCATAATTTTTGTACACCCTGTGGCCGAATCCCATAAGGCGGAATGGGTCATTCTTATCCTTAGCACGCTTAATGAATTGAGGGATATTTTTCATATCACCAATTTCTTCCAGCATGTTTATAACAGCTTCATTAGCACCACCATGCGCAGGCCCCCATAAAGACGCAATACCGGCACTTATACAAGCAAAAGGGTTAGCCCCTGATGAACCAGCCAGCCTAACCGTTGACGTTGATGCATTTTGCTCATGGTCTGCATGCAATATAAATATCATATCCATAGCTTTCGCCAGCACAGGATTAACCTCATAAGGCTCCGCAGGCACTGCAAATAGCATATGTAAAAAGTTAGCAGAAAAATCAAGGTCATTTCTTGGGTAAATGAATGGCTGGCCAATAGAGTATTTATGCGCCATTGCAGCCAATGTAGGTATTTTAGCTATCATCCTAAGAACTGATATCTCTCGCTGTTTAGGGTCAAATATATCTATTGAATCATGGTAGAACGCAGATAACGATGAAAAAGCTCCCGACATGATTGCCATAGGATGGGCATGTCTAGGGTAACCTCTATACATAAACTGTAATTGCTCATGCACCATTGTATGACTAACTATTTTCTTGCTAAAATCCTCAAATTGCTTCTTATTCGGCAATTCACCATATAGCAATAAGTAACAGACCTCTAAATAACTACTTTTAGACGCAAGCTCAGATATATCATATCCTCTATATCTTAAAACTCCGTTTCCTCCATCTATATAAGTGATTTTTGACTCACAAGACGCTGTTGACATAAAGCCAGGGTCAAAAGTAAAAACATCAGCTTCTTTATATAATGAAGCAACATCAATAGCGCTAGGCCCTTCAGTTCCATTTAAAACAGGAAATTCCATGTCTTTTTTAACACTTGAAATTGATAGTTTTGCGGTCTTTTTCGTCATTACTTTTCCTTGTGTTGCATTGCAATAAATTAATATATTCAACAAACGCTATCAATGCAAGATAGTCAACAAAAAATAATCACAAAACCTAAAAAAGGCCCTTTGAAATCAAAGAGCCTTTTACGTAAAAATCTGCTTATAAAAAACTATGCAGTTGCTTCTTCTTTTTGTTCAGTAGTAGAAAAGTCAACAGCACCTTTATTTCCATGGTTCTCAAGAACGTTAGATTCTGTAATATCCAGAGTCTCAACCTCACCTCTGTGAAGTTTGTCAGCACTCTTACATTGACCGTCAATATACGCACCGTCTTTAACAGAAAGCGACTCATACATTATAACACCTGTTACACGACCACTTTCAGAAAGAACTATATCCTTTCCTTTCACAAGGCCATTTATCTCACCATCGACCTGAATAGCATCTGCAGTAACATCACCTTTTACAGAGCCTGTCCTTCTTATAGTGGCATTCCCGCAGGTCACATTACCCTCGATCTCACCTTCAATTTCAATTGAACCGCCGCACATCAAATTACCTACGATTTTAAGATCGGCTGCTATTATAGAGGGTACTTCCCCCTTATTATTGTTTGTTGTAGTCACTGGTATACTCCCATCTGAAATTTTTTGTTTAGAAAACATATTTACCTGCCTTTAAAAAATTTTTCGGATTCAATGCCTTTTTGTTATAACGAACTTCATAGTGCAAATGATCACCGGTACTTCTACCAGAAGAACCCTGCAACCCTATAACATCGCCACGTCCGACCTTTTCACCCTTTTTTACAAGTATTTTATTTAAATGTCCATAACGAGTTGTAAGACCATAACCATGGTCAATTTCAACCAACTTGCCGTATGCACCTCTAGAACCTGCTTTAATTACTACACCTGGAGCCGAAGTATATATTTTAGACTTATAACGCCCAACCATATCCATGCCCGCATGCATTGCAGTACGATTACGTATCGGATCCACCCTCTTACCGTAACCACTGGAAATCCAGTATCTCCTCATAGGAGATGAAACAGGAAAAGAATGTATTACATTCTCCAACTTTAAAAGATATTCTACCTCAGTATTAAATTTCGATCTGTCAACCGGAATCAATTCTCCGTCTTCATCAAACGGTATAAAAGGGCCACCTTGATGACTTCCATCAAAATTTTTCTGTTTCTTATTCAGAACTTTTTTTAACTTCTTATTATTAGACGCCACCTCTTCAACTTTCAGCCCCGTCATCTCAATGATAGTTTCCAAACTATCTATTCTTTCCAAAACCTTAGAGCGGATATTTGATATTATACCTTGTACATCTTCACCTTTAGATATAGATGCATCAGCAACTTTAATAGCATCACCTTTTTCAAAGATGTTCTTTTGCGCAAGCTGGTCATATTTTCTTATATTATCAAAATATCTATTCAGCTCAATTAAGTTATTATGAAGGTCAGCAACCTGATATTGCAATTTCTCATTATCATTGCTCGTATTCCATATTTCTATTTCTTTTTCTGATATTATATTATCATAAGAAAAATACTTATCAGTTGAATATGATATCCAAAGCATTACTGATATAACAAAAATAGAGAAGACAATTTGCAAACTGAAACTAATCGGGATGTTAACAATACCGTTTTCCGATATTATAACTATTTTTTTCTCACACAGCTTAGACTTTACAAAAGAAGAAACCTCTTTCGCGACAACTCTCGTATAATTCAAAAAGCTATCATAGATAAGCTTTATTTTTTCTTTTGTCACGTTTAACCTTAATTTATGGTTTTAGCCTACTTAGCACGTTGAGAACAACAAAGTTAACTAATAATAGTTAATCATTTATTAACAACCAACTATTGTTTTACCACACATTAAATTCATCAAGCAAGGATAAAAGTCAATTTACAAAAAAAAGCCCTTTATACACTACTGATTATTCACTAAAACCGTAGTTAGGAGCCTCTCTGGTTATAGTAATATCATGCGCATGACTTTCTTTAAGCCCGGCATTAGTTATTCTAACAAATTCGCATCCACCTTGCATATTTTGTACTGTTTCATTACCAGTATAGCCCATTGCAGCCCTAAGCCCGCCTACCATTTGATGTATCACTCCTGAAACATGACCTTTAAACGGCACCAAGCCCTCCACTCCCTCAGGAACTAACTTCAATGAATCTTTTATTTCCTGCTGGAAGTATCTATCAGCAGAACCTCTTGCCATCGCACCTACTGAGCCCATACCCCTATAAGACTTATAAGAACGCCCTTGATAAAGCACTACCTCACCCGGTGACTCCTCTGTTCCAGCCAATAACGAGCCTACCATTACACAGTCCGCACCGGCAGCTATAGCTTTAGCTAAGTCACCTGAGAATTTTATTCCGCCATCTGCGATAACCTTAACACCATTTGCCTTACACACTTCAGACACATTCATAATAGCAGTTAATTGAGGAACGCCTACACCAGCTACTATTCTAGTTGTGCAAATAGAACCAGGTCCAATACCAACCTTTACGGCATCCACGCCTGCATCTATTAAAGCTTTTGCCGCACTTGCTGTTGCAACATTGCCTCCAACTATTGCAAAATCACCTTTTAATGCTTTAATTTTTTTCACAGCATCAATTACGCCTTGCGAGTGACCATGTGCGGTGTCAACAATTATAAGGTCAACCTCAGCTTCAATTAAAGACTTTGCTCTTTCTTCGCAATCAGCTCCCGTACCTACAGCCGCAGCGACTCTCAAACGCCCCCTACCATCACGGCATGAATTTGGGAATTTCTCAGACTTTTCAATATCATTTACAGTTATAAGCCCTACACATTTATGCTCACTATCTACAACCAAAAGCTTCTCAATACGGTGCTGGTGCAATAATTTTTTAGCCTCATCCCTACTCACCCCCTCTTTAACCGTAACAAGATTATCCCGGGTCATTAATTCAGAAACTTTTTTATTTACATCATCAACGAACCTGACATCACGGTTACTAAGCATGCCTACAAGTTTGCCACTTTCTTTTTCAACAACAGGGATACCGGAAATATTATTATTTTGAGCCAACTCTATAGCTTCTTTTAAAGTAGCATCAGGATTAATAGTAACAGGGTTAATGACCATGCCTGATTCAAATTTCTTTACCTTCAGAACTTCATCCGTTTGCTCACTAACACTTAAATTCTTATGAATACACCCAATAGCACCGCTTTGCGCCATAGCAATGGCAAGTCTGGATTCAGTAACTGTGTCCATAGCCGAGGAAATAAGAGGAACACCAAGCTTTATATCTTTAGCTACACATGATGTAACATCAACATTGGCAGGTAACACTTCAGAATATGCCGGAACAAGAAGAACGTCGTCAAAGGTTAGTGCTTCGGAGAATTTTATAGACATGTGCAAACCATATTAAATTTTGTTTTGATTTGCAGACGAAAAATACACAATTTTCTAGACTTAGCAAGTTTTTTTATTCGATATTTTCACTATCTTACAACTTCTTTTTCCAACCTGCTTATAGCACTGCCGGCATAGTTTAAAAAAGAGCTGTTTTTACTATGTAATAGGGATCTTTTATAATCTTCCAGCGCCAACCACTTCTCACCTAATCTTTCATATGCCTTTGCACGTTTAGCATAAAGCGCATGCCTACCATCAAACGCATCTAGACTACTGCTCTTATACTGAATTGCCTTAGTATAATACTCTATAGCTAATTCAAAATTAGATTCTTCAACATAAATATCGCTCAAAGACTCATAACTTGCAGTATTATATTTATCTTCCCTTATAGACTTTAGAAAGTAATACTCCGCTTTATCATAGTTCCCTTCTATTTTTTCTATCATACCCAAAAAATAGAACGACTCACTATCCTTACCTGACTTCTTCAATGATGCTTTAAAATTCTTTTCCGCCTCATCATAATCACCGTCTATATAGTAGTTAACACCATATTCAAAATACTGCTTAGACGCACCAGCATCAAAACCAACAACCATCGGAATCAAAAACACGAACAAGAACAGAAGTTTACAAAGCACTCTTACTTTCCCACCTCAACTAACTACAAAAAAGTTACAAACTTATAACAGATTAAGGGCGTAAAATAAAGTAAAAATTTTAAAAGCAAAACGCAATTAAACGTGGGGTAGGAAAAGTAAAGTTATAAACTAATTTAGCAACCTATATGATTTTACGGTATTGCTAATCAATAATATATTTTTATAAAAGAACCTGAAACAATTTCATAATCAGCTAACCATAAGTATGCAGCATAACTCCATTATCCTTTAGCCATTTCCTTGATGACTGGTGGTCAGGGAAGATACTTTCGACCAGCATCCAAAAATTCTTACTATGGTTCATTTCCTTTAAGTGAGCAACCTCATGCGCAACGACATACTCCAACACATCACGAGGTGCCATTATAAGCCTCCATGAAAATGATAGGTTCTTTTTGTGTGAACAACTACCCCACCTACTATTTGTATCCCGAACGGTTATTCTATTATATTTTAGCCCAAGTTTATGCGCTTCTACTTCAACTCTGGCCGTTATCTCCTTCTTTGCCAACTCATGCAGGAATGAGTGAACACGTTTAGATATAACACCCAGCTCACCGCACACTATTAACTGATTATCCTCTAACTTGCTTTGACCTCGTATACTTCCACTATGCACTATTTTATATATCTCACCTTGAACAGGTATTTGATTTCCCTCCTCAAAAAAAGTTCTATTTTTTATTCCAATTTCCTTACTTTTTTGAATTATCCAATCTTGCTTGCTGTTTAAGAATCTTATCGCTTGCTTATCACTGATATTCTTCGGAACGACTAATTCCACTCCATTATGTCCGGTAATTTTTATGCTTATTTTCTTAGCCTTACTACTTCTTCTTGTTGAAACCTCTACTGAATCAGCATCTTGTCCCAAAAATAAGGTTCTATCGTTTTTAATCATAAAATCATACTTGTTAAACTTACTTAAAAATATAATATATAGTAATTAACAATCATTAAAATACTATTAATCAATGCATTTACTATATATTACAGCCCCGTCAAAAGAAGAAGCACTTAATATATCCGGCTCATTAGTTTCAAACAAACTCGCTGCCTGTTGCAACATATTAGAAGGAGCAACTTCAATTTATGAATGGGAAGGAGAAATAAAACAAGAAGCAGAAGTAATAATTATCGCAAAAACATCATCCGACATAATTGAAAAAGCAATTGAACATATCAAATCAATCCACCCTTATGATTGTCCATGTGTAATATCAATAAAAACAGATAAATCAAATAGTGAATTTTGCGACTGGGTTGAAGAGTCAATAAAAAAATAACTAACCTTTATTAAGTAAAAAACACAACTCCTTACACGTTAATAATTTGTCAACTTTCATACATTAAAATCAAAAACTTAAGAAAGTACAAACTTATTAAGAAGAATCGCCATGACTGATATAGAATCAAAATATAAAAAAGTTGCACAAATAAAGGAATATACTGGCAAATACTCTTCAAAAAGTAAGTCAGACCCATCAAAACAAAAACAATGGGTAGGAAAAGAACTTTTGGGAGAAGAAGAAGGTCCATTTGGCTTCTGTGAAGACGATGAAAAATCCCCCGTAGCAGAAGCATTCTCTCAAAGCTTAGCAGTAGAGTTATTCGGCAAGGATTTAGCAGCCAAAACAAAATTTTCTCAAACTGAAAGAATGATTGTATCTCGCATGCCAGAAGGTGAATCTGCTGACTTATCAACCATAGTAGAAAATGCCGTGGCAGATAATAATACCACTCAATTACCTTCCAACAGCATAGCTCAAGCAATGGCATTTAAAATTATAATGGAAGATGATGACGCTAATTTGGGCAACTTTATTATTTCTAAAAATAACGAGAGTAAAGAATCCTTTTGCTTTCCTATAGACGGCGACTGCTCTTTTACAAAACAAGACATATGGGACTATGACGACTTTAAAAGCAATATTAGCTCACCTAAAAAACTAGCAAAAGACTTAACCTCAATTGAACACACAACTGCTTTTGAAGGCTCTAAAGAAAAAGAAGAGCAAGCCCTTGGTATAATCACAAATGGAGTGACCAGCGAAAAATTAGTAGAAGCCATAGATAGCATTACAACCAAACTTAGTGAGAATAATTTCAAAATTTCAAACGATGTGGTTGGTGAAGTTAATGGAGAAAAAGGTATCCTACCAGATATTAAAAAAGGTTACGATAATGGTGTCTACAGCTTGGATGAATTGAATTTCGCTAGTGAAAAGCTAAGGGAATATCAAAATGAATTAAAAAGCTCAGTAGAAAGATTCTCAGGTTTCGTTAAGGAATATAAGAAAGAATTAAAACCCGAACACACTAAGAGTGAGGAAGCCTCCCATACAGGAAATAAAAAGAGAAGCTACCAAGAGATGGTTCAAGAATCAAAAGGCGATATACACAGGTAACAAGCGTAAAATAATTTTAACTCTTCGCTTGAAATAGCTTTATGCTTAATGTAGCTTTCATGCTATGAAAAAGATTCATTTATTAATATTGTTTATATCAATCCTTTACAGCAATGTATCATTAGCTCAACCTAAAACTGACAATGAAAAAACTCTCCTAGAGCGCCCTCTTATGGAGCGTTATGTTATGGATGAATTAAAAGCATTGAGAAATGAACAAAATGGTTTACGTGTTGAAGTAATTGAGAAAGTCGCACAATCCAAATTAGAAGCTACAGACCGAGCCGTCAGATATATAACCGACACCACCAATAATATATTTTATATTATTACTGCTGCTGCATCATTATTAGTATTACTTGGTTGGAAGTCAATTCAAGATGTTAAGAACCATATTGAAACAACAACCTCTTTAAAAATAACTAAACTAATTGAAAGTTATGAAGAACGCCTTGAAGAAGTTGAAAAAAATATAAAGATCCGCTCCGATCAGCTTATCGCCGCTCAGGAAGAAATTTCCAACACAAACAAACTCCACTCCTTATGGATGCGTGCTGCAATTGAAAAAAATGCAGAAGAGAAAATCGGCCTTTATGATGAGATTCTAGAAATGCAGCCTGATGACGTTGAAGCTCTAACATACAAAGCTGATGCCTTGTTAGATATGGGGGAATCAAAATGGGCTTTATCTTTAACTGAACAAGCAATTGAGCTAGATGAGAACTACTCCCTCGCCTATTGGCAAAAAGCATGTGCCAATGCTGATCTGGAAAACACTCCAGAAGCAATTGAGGATATAGAAAAATATATCGAATTATCTTCTACTAGTATTACTGAAAAAGACTTTGAAGAAGAGCCATTTTTAAAAGAGCTTATAAAAGATAACCGTTTCAAAAAAATAATTTCAAAATACATATAAAATGTAACTATTGATTATTTACTTAAAAAAAATCAAAGATTCTTCAAATTTATCCATAAAAATTGTTGAAACTTATCTTAAATTGCCTTATTAAGACTGCCTCTGGTATTTTTATACTAAGCAATCTTATGTTGTTGGGGTGTAGCCAAGCGGTAAGGCACCGGTTTTTGGTATCGGCATGCGCAGGTTCGAATCCTGCCACCCCAGCCAGCTCTTTTTCGCAAGATTCTCTAGTAAAATAAACGACTTAACAAGCCCCGCAAACACGGGGCTTTGTCGTATTTGCCGTGACCTCCGTGACCTTCAATTGTTATAAAAATGACTAAAAACTTCTCTCTAGAGCCATTTTATCTCTGTGCGCCGTGACCTTGCACTTTGAAGGTCACGGCTATAAGACTTGTGGAGAATCAGGGGGTTAAGGAGTTTTTGCTCCCGTGACCTGTATGAAGTTGCAACTCACGTAATTTGATACCTTGGAGAAAATACAAACTTTTTGTCTAAAATGTGTGAAATACCTACTATAGTAATGCCTCTGGCGGATAAACCGCCCCTGAGTCTTGGCTTTGAAGACCAGAGAATAGCGGCATTTGCCTATTAATCCCACTTCTTTACAAAATTGATATTAATAGGCTACATCTATATTAGAAACTCTAGATCTACACATATTTATTCTTCAGTATTATTATGCTCAAGAAGTTTTAATTTATCTTCTAAAGACCTTATTTCTTGGGCTTGCTCTCTAATTCTTGTGTAACAGCTTTCATCAGAGCTTTCTTCCTCAGCGTTCTCTTCTTCTGGAACCACGAAGTCTACTTCACCGCCTTTTTCTATAAAATCAACAAGGTTGGTGATAGATTTTTCTAGTGCAGTAATTTTTTCACCATCACCATTTTTTTTCAAACTTAATTCTTTGACCTGTAATGCGATAATATTCTTTATTCCTGTTTCTTTCTCTGCTCCAGCTGTTTTTTCTAAATCAGAGGCATTCTTTTCAAGTTGCTTATTTGTTAAATCAATTTGTCTTATTTCCGATGCCTTTTTTCTTATATCGAGCACTTTCTCTGCAACTTTCAAAGATCCCCAAATTATACCACCAATAGTCGTTGCAATTTGAGGGTTAGTTAGCAGTTCTAAAATAACCGATCCTTTGGCAGCTCCTATAATTTTAATATCTTCTGGTGTGGCATTACAAGCCATTGCAATTCCACGTCCAATATCATGCCATTGCGCACCCCATTCTTTAAAATCCTTAACGTTTGATATTTCCGCATCACCAAGAAAGCTAACTCGGATAAGAACTTCATCTATATCTTCGTCACTATCATCATGTATGCACCCCTCTAAACCATCCGATATGAGTTTTATTTTCCGAATTCCTTCATTTAACTTACCCATTATGCCTTGGATATTTTGAGCAGCTGTTGCTATATCAAGAGAATTACGAAAAAGAATATTCTCAATTTGCTCAACACCATGTTGTCCAAATGCAGATAAAATTCCTAATTCGTCTAGAAATGAAAGCTGATCCTTTGTAAGTTTCATTAACTCAATGTCACTGATTGCTTTAATTAAATCATTTTTCTGAGTTTCAAACGCAGCTTTAGGTTGGTTTGCTTGCGTATTTTGTTGTAATACTGAATGCAACTGAGAATATTTTTGTGGTAGTTTCTCATTTACAATTTCTTCGTTTACCCAATTAGTAAGACGATATAGTTCAATTACATTCATTATTTTACTCCTGCTTTTTAATGGATGAGAAAATAAAGGATAATTCTCCATTAATCAATCTAGTAAAACTCTAAACAGGCATCTGTACTGCTTTGCCTCTTTATCCCAGATAATAGCCTCACCTTGAATATTGAATATCTTATTGAAAATTTTACATAGCCGCTCTTTTCGTTTTTGGTTGTGAATTGATGCTCCTGTGCTTTTCCAGTCGATTGCCCCATGGTTAAGAGCAAAATCATATAACAAGCCCCAAAGAACAGTTGGTTTGCCAGCTCGGGATTTTGCCATACCAAGGTCTGCATAAGCCGCTGTCATACTTTTCCCTCGGCAGGTAAACAGAACAGTATGACCATCTGTAAATTGCACTGTTACTTCATTCCAATTTGTATCTCGTGGCAAACTAGGAAACCTGATAATTCCTTTTCCTTTTTCCTCTTTTTCAATTTCATTATTAACCTTCTTGCGAAAACTTTCTAATAACTCATCTGGATGAGCATTAAGACCCAGCATCCCCTCAACATCACGGTGCAGAATATCACTCAAACATAGAAATGTAGCTCCGGCTTTTTCCATAAGAGATATTGTATCGTTATCAATTCTTCGAAGAGTTGTGGTTATAAATATAAATGGCTTGGAATTTCTGGAATTACATAACTTTGTAATGGTATTTTTAATATGCTCAGTTTTATGGTGAAAAGACAGATATACAGGGAAGTTCATGGCAGCATGAGCTATATAGTCTCCAATTTTGAAGGTATGCACATAATCAGCTAGCTTTTGGAAGTCGGTTTCTATATCAAGCAAATCAGATAGCTTGCTACAAAAATCATTCCAACGCAGTTCATAAACCATTATAGAGTCCGGGTCGACAATCTCTTCTCTGCAGTTTAGAGGAAATTCAGTGCAGCCACATATAGCTACTTGCTGACCTCTTCGCTTTATTATACTTCTTGGACATCCATCAAGACCTGGTGATGGACATGGATATGATTCTGCATGCTTACCTGTGGGTCGCAGGTACGGGCGAAAAGCATGAAATTCACAATCAAGAAACGACTGCCATTCATAAAGTGGTGCTTTGCATCCATTAGTTTCAATGACATCCCATAGTTTTTGTAATGCCCGCTTCATATATAGCCCCCTTATAACCTTTGGTCGGTTGCAGGATAAAGCCACGGGCTTTAAGCAATTGTTCGACCGATGTGCTGTCATCGTCCCTTTCAAAAATGGCTTTATTTGGAGGAACTATTCGTACAGTTCTTGGCCGTTTAGCATTTGTAAATTCAATTGATAGCGTAGCAGAGACCAGTGATTTATGTAGAGATAGTTCACCATCCCAGCTTTTTGAAGAGAAGTAATCTTTAGTATCTATTGTTTCTTTATCGCCATGTTCACCGCCTAAATAACGCTTAACTTGTATTAGTTTTACGTTGTCTATTCCCTCTATGTCGGAACACACAAGGCTTGCTGCACCATCTGTCATAAGCGGATCTAAAATATATTTAGTTTCACTAAGGAAATAATCAACACTGCCAAACAAATGCTTTCCTACAACTTCCAGGTATAAGAGCCTTTCTCCTTTTGTGGCAGAGCCATTAATTGCCAGTTCATTATCAGCATGATCGTAAATAATTACATCATAACTTTCTGGCCTATATAAAATAGTCTGTGACTTCCCATTAGTAAGGCTTCCCTCGCGCTTAAATGGTTTCCCATGACGTATTAATAGACAGAGCTTTCTGCCATGATCAAATGGAAAAACTTTACAGCTTCCGCCTCTCTTATGTGAGATAAACCATTCGTCTAACTCTTTCTGCATTTTCAATAAAACTGCTCTATCTGGTATAGGAAGGTTTGCTGGAGTTTCTTCGTAACTTCTAAAATGCTCAAATGCTTTTGGTTTAGATACAAGATATTCAGCATGCAAAGACTCCAGCAGATCAGGTTTAACAATCCAAAGCTGTGCTGCTATATCGGCTGGAGTAACATCATCATTATTTACTATAGGTATATTATTATTTCGAGCGGATACTAATAGTGCATCCATTCTATCTTCAGACGCCATTTCATTAACGAAAAACAATGCATCTGATAATTCCACTGGCATATCGTCATCTGCATTTAAAAGTATGGATGCTAGCAAATCATAATCAAAAGATGTTGTGCCATTTATTTGTAACTGCATACCCTTACTCTCCAAATACCTTTTAAACGGTTGCAGGAACTTTATTAATATATTTTGTTCCAGCTTCTTTAAATTACCTGGAGAGGCAAATTTTCTTGGATTGTGTGCGCTCATATATTCATCCAGTTCTCATTATATCATTTTTATTTCCTCTTGAGTTACCTACTCATCGAATGGGTAAATCACAATTTCTAACGAACGTGATTTACGCGCGGTTCTTCGCCTTACATAGCCTTTGTTCACTAACTTACTTACCCCTTGGTAAGCACTTGTCGCCGTTATTCCCAGTTCTATAGCCAACTCCTCATAAGTTGGGAATGAACCATATGTACTGTGTAATTTCTTTATGACCTTAAGCGTGTTCTCCTGAACCTTTGTCAAGGGTTCAACAGAGTCAGGCATAGGATCAGCATCTTTTGCTGTCATAACAATTACCTTTTATTGGTGCATTCCTTGCGAGTGTAGTGGCTACCTTGCCAAACCTTATAAACATTAACCTTATATAAATAAGGCTGCGGTTGAATGATAAAAGCAGCTTTGCAACCATAGGTCAATCTAAAATTTCATTTTTCCACTTTTTTCAGTTTTCCCCCTCACAGTTTTTGACCTTTTTACAGACTTACTAAGGGCAGACTATTTTAATTGAAAGGAGCTGGTCAATGCATACTCAATCGCAATCAAAAAGTACGAAAGTTAGTAATTTGAACGAAGTTGCTGAGATATTGGCAACGGCCTTTATACGATTACAAGAAAAAAGGGTAATAACCGCCAATAACAGAGACTATTTAGTTGACTTAACTGCCCCCCCAAGCATTCATGCGGATGCTGAAAATTCAACAAATACGGAGGCTTAGAAAAAGAATGCATGCACATACTGATAATCGTAAAACAATTTTGTCAAAAATTGCTGAGATTAAAACTTTATCCATCATGGAGTTAAAGGAGAAGTGGCTTTCTCTCTATGATTCTGAAGCTCCAGCAATAAGCAAGCCTCTATTAGTAAAAAAACTTTGCTATAGAATACAAGAGCTTGAATATGGTGCTTTTTCTGACAAAACAAAAAAATTGATGAAAAATCATATTGATAACCATGAAAAAGGAAAGCCTTTACAAAAAAAAGCTTTTGTTATGAACCGGCCCGCAAATGGTACGCGCTTAACTCGTATTTTTGGAGGAGAAGAACACCAAGTGACCGTGATACCAGATGGCTATGAATATAAAGGTCAAACATATGGCAACCTTTCAGTAATCGCTCGTGAAATTACAGGTACACGCTGGTCTGGCCCTCTATTTTTTGGATTAAAAAAATAAAAACAGGAGATCGTTATGAGTGAAATAGAAGCAAATGTTATAGTACGTTGTGCCGCATACGTTAGAAAATCAACAGAACATGGACTTGATCAAAAATTTAATTCATTGCAAGCACAGCTTGAATCATGTGAGTCTTATATAACCTCTCAAAAAAGCAAGGGGTGGGTTATGGTCCCGTATACTTATGAAGATGGTGGATTTACTGGTGCTAATATGGAGCGACCAGGAGTGCAAAAACTTATTGATGATGTAAAAAATAACAAAATAGATGTTGTTGTTGTCTATAAACATGATCGATTAACGCGCTCTCTTACTGACTTTGCAAAATTAATAGAAATTTTTGAAGAACATAATGTTTCCTTCGTATCTGTTACAGAACATTTTAACACAACGGACCCTTCCGGACGTTTGTTTTTGAATATGCTATTCAGTTTTGCCCAATATGAAAGAGAAATTGCAGCTGAACGTACCCGTGACAAAATAGCAGCCTCTAAAAAGAAAGGTCTTTGGATGGGTGGCTCTGTGCCATTTGGTTATGAGGCTATAAATAAAGAGCTTCTTATTAGTGAAGAAGAGGCCGATATTGTGAAGTTTATCTTTAATAAATTTATTGAGGCACAGTCAGTTACTCTTGTTACGCAGGAGCTACAGAAAGAAGGATACCTAACAAAAAAACGAAAAACAAAATCAGGAGTTATAGGAGGAAAGCTTTTTGATAAAAATACTGTATATCGAATTTTAGAGAACAAAACATATTTAGGAATAGTTGAACATAAAGGGCAAGCCTATAAAGGTCAGCATAAAGCTATTATAACCCAAGAACAGTGGGAAAAAGTCCGAGCTTTAATACAGGAAAGCCCGAGAAAAAAAGCTGTTAATATACGTGCAAAAACACCCGCTTTGCTAAAAGGAATTATAAGCTGTGGAGGCTGTGATTCTAGCATGACTCCAACTCACACAACAAAGGGTAATAAACAGTACCATTATTACAAGGGTAGTAAATATTTAAAGAAATTATGTAAAAGTTGTCCCGTAGGAGCACTTCCCACTGGAGAAATAGAAAGCATTATAACAGATGAACTACGAATTATATTTAACAACCCTGCTATAATTACAAAGGTGTGGAATAAGGTAAAAATTAGAGGCAATCCTTACTCAGAACAGAGTGTTTACAATGTACTGCATAATTTTGACGAAATATGGAAAGAGCTTTTTGTGGTCGAAAAACGTAGAATAATACAGCAGCTCATAGCAAGTGTCATAGTAAGAGGTGATAGTGTTGAAATAACTATTATGTCTGACGGTGTTAATGAAATGGCAGGTGATATGATTAATACTGATGTTAGCCAAAATAAGGGCATCACAGATAATGAAAGTGGGTTCAAACGAGAAGTGAAAGTTGTTGGCAATAACATTATTATTAAATTACCAGTAAAGTTTAAACGACATTACAGAGGTAGAAAATCTATAATAATTCCCCCAAACGGAAAAGTGTATGAATCCTCTTATGCTAACGTATATAATGAAGCTCTATTAAAAGGTGTCTTAAGAGCATTTAAATGGTGGAAAGAGATAGAAAGCTCCGAGAGCATGGGGGTGGAAGAAATAAGTCAGAAAGAGAACATTAACCATTCATATATAAGTAAAACTTTAAAAATAACATGCCTAGATCCTGATATTATTTATGCAATATTAGATGGCAAACAACCAAAATCTCTCTTATTAGCAGACTTAATGAACAAGGAAATACCTGATGATTGGCAAGAGCAACGTAAAATTCTTGGGTTTGATCAAAGAGAAATGAACGCTGCATAAAATATATAATGGAATGAAGGGCTACAGCATAAAACTGTGGCCCTTTTTTTGTGTCTAAAACCCGAAATATCATAATGTGTTTTTTAACGACATTTCAAAATGTCGGCGACATGTCGTTCAGTAATTTCATTTTTTTCAAAAAAAATCACTTTTTTTTATCAGCCTATAACCAGCCTGCAACAAGGTGTTTGGCTAATACATACACACGCCATGCTCCCTCCTAAATAAGTCCACAGCGACATTTCGACATTCATCCCCTGAAAGGGCTGCATGTCGCCGCCCTGAAATTTAATTCAGGGGTTAAACCAATGATATCTAATAACCGTTACAAAGGAATCGACAATTTTACAATCAAAACCATCCGAACAAAAGCAACGGATCTTATAAAAAAACGATACTTTTTAGTTCATGAACAAGAAGACCTTGAACAGGAACTAATCGCTTATTTACTCACACGACTACCTCTTAAAGACATAACAGGAACACAGTCCAAAGCCGGTATTATAAAAAAATTGGTTGATGAAAAATCAATACACCTAATACGTAACATTGAATCAAAAAAACGACGCCCTAAACAATCCTTATTATCGTTGGATGATCCTATTAATAATGGAGGTGATCCAAATGAAATATGTCTTATGCATACATTGCCAGAAACCTCTTCTTTCTATGAAGAACCCAATTGGAGTGAAACCGATAAGGTAAACCTCCAAGTTGACATAGGCCGAGCAATTAAAAGCATGCCGCCACCGCTCGGTGAAATGCCTCTTGGTGAGCTGTGCGATCTACTTCAGAGAATGAGCGTAAACGATATCAGCGAACTAAAGGGAATCTCTACAAATAGTCTCTACAGGACTTTATCTCGAGTCAGGAAAATATTTTTAGAAAAAAAATTAAAAATTTACGCCTGACCCCCTCACAGTTTTTGACCTTTTTGCAGACTTACTAAGGGCAGACTAAAAATGTTTGTCGGGTTTCTGTGGAAATACAAAACCCGCCGCTATTTGCGGCGGGAAATACCGCAACTGCTTTTAATCATTGGGCAGCACCCCAAACCCGACAGGCAAAAAGTCTCAAGCACCTTAACCGCTAACTGGAGACCTTACATGACCAAAAATAAAATAACTTTAGAAGAAATGATGAAGATGCCTATAGGAGATATTTCTAAATTATCTCCAAAGCAACTTTGTGAGCTATTACATGATGCCAACAATGCATTGGTAAATGCAAAGAAAATTAAACAATGGATCGAAGCCGCCGTTGCCATGAAGTACGAAGAGATGATTCGTGCTAAGCGCCAACGTTTGGAAAAAGACACAGGCACTATTCATATTGAAGATAATGGCTTTAAGCTTACCACGGATGTTGCGAAGAAGCCTGTATGGGATCAGGAAAAGCTCGCTGGAATAGTTGCCAAAATTAAGAACGAAGGTGACGATCCAGCAGAGTACGTAGAAACCTCTTACAAAGTTTCTGAAAACAAATTCAAAGCGTGGCCGAAGCTTATCAAAAAAGTTTTCGAACCAGCCAGAACTCTAAAAACAGGCAACCCGACTTACTCGCTTGCTCCAATTGATAAGGAGGTTGCGTAATGTCAGGATTACCCATTATCAGCGCTGATGAGCGCATGAAAGAAAAGAAAGGAATCAAGGGCTGCGTTATCGGGGTTTCCGGTATAGGTAAAACTTCTCAGCTCTGGACACTTGATCCTAAAACTACGTTATTTATTGATCTTGAAGCTGGGGATCTAGCTGTTGAGGGGTGGAAAGGAGATACATTCCGCCCTCGCAAATGGGAGGAATGCCGTGATTTTGCCTTGTTTATTGGTGGCTTCAATCCTTCTTTGCGTGATGACCAGCCATACAGTGAAGCGCATTATAATGCTGTTTGCACTGAATATGGTGACCCAAAGTCCCTTGATAAATATGAAACCATTTTTATTGATTCAATAACAGTGGCAGGCCGACTTTGTTTGCAATGGTGTAAAGGCCAACCGCAGGCATATTCTGAGAAAAGCGGTAAGCCCGACATGCGCGGTGCATACGGTTTAATGGGTCAGGAAATGGTTAACTGGCTTACCCAGCTTCAACATGCACGTAATAAGAATGTCTGGGTCGTTGGCATCCTCGATAAGAAAAGCGATGACTTTAATCGTGTTTATTACGAGATACAGATCGATGGAAGCAAAACAGGCTTAGAGCTGCCAGGTATATTTGATCAGATCATTACAATGGCTGAGATTCCACAGCAGGATGGCTCTACTTTTCGTGCTTTCGTTAATCACACTCTAAATCCTTATGGATACCCAGCCAAAGATCGTAGTGGTCGTCTCGAACTTCTGGAAGAGCCACACCTTGGCCGTCTCATGGAAAAAATAAAAGGTCCCGTTAAACCTGCCTCCGAACGTCTTGTTTATGAGCAGCCAAAAACAGACCCCGAACCTGAAACCACTAATACGCAAACCCAACCTAAAACTCAAACTAAAGGAGAACCATCATGAGTAACTGGAACGATTTTAATTCTGCAGATGAGCAGACTACCTTTGACGTAATACCCAAAGGCACACTTGTAAAAGTAAGAATGACCATTAAGCCTGGTGGATATGACGATCCAAACAACGGGTGGACTGGTGGTTATGCAACACATAAACCAAATTCCGGTGCAGTTTATCTTTCTTGCGAATTTGTCATTCTCGCCGGTGAATATGCCAAGCGAAAAGTTTGGAGCATGATCGGCCTTTACAGCGAAAAGAATAGTAATAATTGGGGCAATATGGGGCGCTCATTTATTCGCGGAATCCTAAACTCTGCCCGTGGCATCCAGCCAAAAGATGAATCACCAAATGCACAAAGT